>LSQX01200602.1_pt1 | contig 14194 bp, 11 predicted proteins | sample 654561 | NCBI WGS metagenome assembly LSQX01 (sample SAMN04489861, study PRJNA283612) | anaerobic digester metagenome | isolation source: 4 biogas reactors fed with cattle manure at either 37C or 55C with and... | place: Denmark: Kongens Lyngby | collected 2014
TAAACTTCTCGTGCTCGAGGGCTGCTTGGAATAAGTCTAAGAGTGACTCCCATTCTTTAGGTGCTGACTGCAGTTGCATCAATTCAACCGGCTCGCCTCTCATTTTGAGATAGCGGACAAAGCCTTCAGCATGTGCCAGTTCTTCTCTATATTGAATTTCCATCCAATGAGATGCGCCCACCCAGTCGTTCTGATTGAGCCATTCACTCATGGCTAGATAGATAAAGGCTGAATCATATTCGAGTTTGATCTGTTCGTTAAATAATTGGTTTAATTCTGTGGTCATAATCATCTTCAATCTCCTTGAAAGTTTGTAAATTTTATCTTGATATTAAATATAGCTCAAATATTATTTTACGCTAAGCTCTGTTACTTGAGTTACATGCCAAAAGACAAAAAACGAATAAAAATTTCCTGCAGAAGCTAATAGAATCTTGTTACTTATGTTAGAGTAATGATGATAGTGCTGGAGGTGGAGCAGACGCATGAGGATAACTGAAATTCGTTGCACATATCCTGTAAGGAAAGATGGTGTGACTGGCAGCGAAGCTGAAAATTTCCCACTTAAGCGTGGCACTACCGTCTTTCATTTTGACAGTCTTAATGCTGGCCTAGAGCCTGCTTTATTAGTTCAATCCGCGTTGTGTTCACGTTCACCGGCCTTGTCTGATTCCGAGAAGAAAAACTATTTTCAAGCATTTTATCAGGAACATCTTAGCTCTCTGCCCGATTCATTCGAAAAGAAGATTGCTGCCGTCGCTGCTGTTCCCGAATTTTCATTCATTGTTAATGATGGCGTTTCACAAAAATTGCTGCCTGCTTTAGATGTCAATAAAGAGGACGACTATTTGCTGCGCGGATCAGCGGGTGCAGAAGCTAACCTTTTGGGCCAGCGCCTCGATTGGGTCACGCTCCTAGATGATTCCGTGGATGCTGTGACTCAGCGTTCGCATCTCTTCCAGTTAAGAGAACGCCTTGAACTTAGTCGAGAGCAGTTGGCGGCACCTGCACAAGGTAAGCTCTATCGGACGCGCTCAGATTTGATAGCAATACTGAAGGAGCCAGCGCTAAATATTGATGTTTCTTCTGTGAAAAACTCCGACGTCGAAGATGTCCGTAGCCTAGAGCGTCGCGTCCAAGAACTCAAAGAAAAAGATGACAATCTACGCGAAGAACAACGTATCCTTAGGCTTTTAGCCATCAAAAATGATTACGAGAAGTTGCTGAAACTGCGCCGAGAACTGGAAGAGCTGGAAAGCAATACCACTTATTATGCGCGAGCTATTACCGGGAAGGGACGTGACATCACCGTTCATGAGTTAACGGTGTTAAGCAGCTTGTTTCAAGAATATCAGGAAAGAGAAGAGAAGGTAGTTGCTCAGCGTGAAGAGGTGGAAAAAGCGCGGCAGTTACGCCTTGAGTGGGAACAAGAGCGGATATTGGCCGAGTATAAACTCAAGCAGCTGCAGAAGGAGCTAGCTGAGGTTGAAGACTTAGAAGGCACTAAGTTTCCAGCTCAGAGAGAACGCGACGATGTTGCATCAGCCCATAAAACGAACCCTAGTGCCAAAGAGGGGATCGGCTTGAAACATTTCTTGCTCTTGGGAGCCATGGTTCTAGTTTTTGTAGGGCTCTTGCTTTTTAACAGCAGCAGAAGCGTAGCAATTTTCGCTTTAGTTCTGGCCGGCATCGGCCTAGTCGGCTCAGCGTATCTTTTCCTGCGCCCTCGTGCTTCGCTGCAAACGCAGCTGAATGAGGTTTTGACCGAAACTTTGCGCAGCCCCGAGCGACATCCCGATTACAGCTTTTTATCCCGACAATTTTCCGAGCAAAAAGAACTTTGGCAAACGGCTAAATCTGAAGCTGAACGAGTAGCTTCCCATGTAAACCGCAGCCAAATTGCTCTCCATTCACTGGAAGATAGTCAGCAAAAAACCGGTCATGAACTTCTACGTCAACTGTCTCGTTATGCAGAAATTGATGATTTAAGCGATGCCGACCACGTGTTGACTGCACTTCGCAATCAAAGACAGACTGTCACTTCTTATGATGAAGCGGTTTCAGAATTCTTACGCCAGATCGCTGATGTGCGCAAAGGCAGAACCGATGAAGACATGATGAGTGAATACGAGAAAGCCTGCGCAGAACTTTACGGTGACCTGCTGACTGCTGACGATGTCAGTGGAAGCGAAAACCTGAATGTCCGCTCTCAGGCTTTAAAGTTTGATGAAAACCGCGCGCGAAGGATCGAAATCGAAAGAGTGGACTTGGGACAGAGTCTAAGCAGACTTAAACAGCAGTTGCAGCAGGCTAAGTCAAGCTTAGAGGGAAAAGAAGAAATTCTCACACAAGTGCCTGCGCTCAAACGGAGGCGAGACTACCTGGAGCAAAATTTATGGCAGGAGATCAACGATATTGAACTGTTCGATCTGGCGATAAGCATGCTCGAGCATTTGTACGAACTCTGGCGAGATCTTCCCCTAGAACGCGTGCGCAATTTGACTGTCGAATACAGTAGGCGTCTTCAAGGCCTAAAGATGCTAGATCCCGAAGTCAACGACTACATGGTAGAAGAACAACGTGGCATCCGGAGAGGGGAGCTGGATAGGTTTAAATCAGCTAAGACACGGGAAAAGGAGTTGGCCTTGATTGATAATTCGCCCTCCGACATTGTCTATCTCGCTTTCCGCATGGCATTAATCGACAGCAGCAGTAAGGATCAAGCGCCACCCTTGTTTATTTTCGATTTGCCTTTTCTCAGTTCTTTCAGCAGAGTAAGTGAATTCTTAAACCTGCTGGAAGAACGCATGTTGGGACTTTCCGCACAGTCGGTCCTTTTTACATCTAATAATCTTTTAATTGATGCTGCTGCAGAACGACAAATTCCCATACATGAAATTTCATGTTCCTGAATTAGTTAATGTACAAAGAAAGCTTTGTAAAAAATAGAAAAACACATGCTATGCAAAATATGGAGGAGGTTTTTGGATGAGTCAAACAATGTATGCACTGGTCAAGCCGGAGCGCAAACCCGGCCTTGAGCTGCGAGAGGTTCCGATACCTGAATGCAGCCCAATTGATGTGAAAATTAAAATTAGAAAAACAGCTATATGTGGTACAGATCTCCATATTTATAACTGGGATGAATGGTCGCAGAGGAATATCGCGCCACCGCTCGTGATCGGCCACGAATATGTAGGAGAGGTGGTCGAGGTCGGCTCTATGGTCTCGACAATAGAAGTAGGTGACCTGGTTTCAGGTGAGGGACATATAGTCTGCGGAGTATGTCGCAATTGTCGTGCCGGACGCCGGGTGCTGTGCCCTAACACCAAAGGTGTCGGTGTCAATCGCGACGGTGCCTTTGCGGAGTACATAGTCATTCCGGAACAAAACGTAGTGAAGATTCTCTCGGGAGTTCCCGAAGACATAGTCGCTATGTTTGATCCCTTCGGGAATGCTGTCTACACAGCTCTCATGTTCCCCCTGGTCGGTGAAGATGTCTTAGTAACGGGTGCCGGACCGATCGGGATTATGGCAGCGGCAGTTGCGCGTTTTTGCGGGGCCAGAAACGTTGTATTGACAGATATTATGCCGGAACGACTCGAATTAGCACATGAAGTCGTGCCTGACATTAGAACCGTAGATACTAGTAAGGAAGACCTGAAAAGCCTCATGCCGGAACTGAGGATGACAGAAGGTTTTGATATCGGTCTTGAAATGTCCGGATCCGCCATAGCTTTGAACGAGATGATCGATACCATGATAACAGGCGGCAAAATTGCCATGCTGGGCTTTCAAAAAGCAAATACTACCATCGATTGGAATAAAGTCGTGATGGGAAGCCTTACTATACGAGGAGTTTACGGGCGTGACATGTTTGAAACGTGGTACAAGATGATGGCTTTAGTTCAAGCCGGCCTCGATCTGTCGCCACTTATTACACACCGCTTCGATTTCCGCGATTATGAAAAAGGCTTCGCCGCCATGAACAGTGGTAAGTCGGGCAAGGTCTTACTTGATTGGACCGCCGCCAGATAAGATTCAGAATGATGTGAAAGGATTTCTTATGAAAAAGGGATTAAAAATAATTCAAGATAATTTAAATGAACTGAAGGCATCCGGCCTCTACAGTGAAGAGCGCATTTTGACCGTGCCACAAGGTAGCGTGATCGACACAACTGAAACTAAGGGTGTCATTAATATGTGCGCCAACAACTATCTCGGTTTGTCCAACGATCCTGAGTTGAAACAAGCCGCTAAAGAGAGTTATGATCGCTGGGGTTACGGCTTGTCGTCAGTGCGCTTTATCTGCGGTACTCAGGTACAGCATAAGGAGCTGGAAGCGGAATTGGCGAAATTCTTCGGTTTCGAAGACAGCATTCTCTATTCTTCTTGCTTTGATGCTAATGGCGGCCTGTTTGGCACCTTGCTCACCGAAGAAGATGCAATAATTTCTGACGAGCTCAATCATGCCAGTATTATTGACGGCGTTAGGCTCTCGAAGGCTAAACGCTATCGCTATAACAATAACGATATGGAGCATTTGGAAGAGTGTTTGAAAGAGGCAGAAGCTGATGGGGCCCGTATCAAGTTGATTGCCACGGACGGCGTTTTCTCAATGGACGGCATCATCGCGGACTTGAAATCGATCTGCGACCTGGCGGACAAGTACGATGCTTTGGTGATGGTGGATGACTCGCACGCCTCAGGCTTTATTGGCAAGAAGGGGAGAGGTACTCCTGAATTCTGTGATGTCATGGGACGGATTGATATCATGACTAGTACCCTCGGAAAAGCAATGGGTGGAGCGTCCGGAGGATTCACGCTGGCGAATAAGGATACCGTAGCCTGGCTCAGACAAAAGAGTCGCCCCTATCTTTTCTCCAACACCCTCTCGCCGGCGATAGTCGCCACTTCCTTGAAAGTCTTGGAAATGATTCAACGCGACAGCTTCCTCATTGATCGTGTCAATGCGAATACAGAATATTTCCGTAAGGAGATCGTGGCTTTAGGCTTAGACGTTATTGAAGGGAGCCATCCCATTGTTCCCGTGATGGTTTATGACGCGAAAAAGGCTTTAGATGTCGCCGAATTCATGCTGGAAAAGGGCATCTACGTCGTGGCTTTTAAATATCCGGTTGTTCCGGAGGGATTGGCTCGAATTCGCTGCCAGATTTCTGCAGCTCACAGTAAGGAAGAACTCGACACTGCCTTAGCAGCCTTTGCCGAAGCCAAAAAGGAATTTGATCTCTAGTCTCTAAACGAAGCGCAAAAAACAAAAGCTCCCAGCCACTTCGGCTAGGAGCTTTTTTACTAGTAAATGATCTTCAGATTTAGTATTTAATGAATTTGTCTCCAAGAGCATTACAGATAAAGCATTTGTCAGGTCTTGCCTTCTCGATATTGCCGCAAACGGGGCAGAGGTAATAGAAGATTTCTTCGTCTTCCTCTTTGTCCAGATTGTCCAAGAGTTCCTGATACAAACCGGCGTGAACTTCTTCGGCTTTCATTGCGAAGGTAAAAGATCTTGCTGCTGCGGCATTGCCCTCAGCTTCAGCCTGTTCAACAAAAGGCGGGTACATGCTGGTGTACTCGTAAGTTTCACCTTCGACGCCGTCTTTGAGGTTCTCGGCAATAGTGCCGACTTTGCCTGCGACTTCAAAATGCTTAATTGCATGGATGGTTTCTGCATCAGCAGCTGCACGGAATAGCTTAGCGGCATTTGCATAGCCGTCTTTCTCCGCCTTCCTGGCGTAGGCTGTGTATTTCCTGTTGGCTTCTGATTCGCCTGTAAAGGCAGTCATTAAATTGTCTACGGTTGATGGTTTTTCACTCATTGATTGTTCCTCCAAGTATTTTTCATGATAATTATCATGTTTCTTTAAAAGTTCTTCAACTGTTTCGCGCGGAAAATCTTCCGCTTGTTCTTGCTCTAAGAGCGATTGCAGAAATGATCTTGTGTTGTCACTTTGGGGCAAGAGAAAACCTGATTCACGCAGGAGTTCTTCCGCCATGATGTGATTGGCTCTTTCCAGAGCAGCGGCCAGTTTGCCCGGCAAAGCTGCTGCAATGTTCTCTTGCTGAGATTTGCTGCGCAGCAATTTGTGCAAAGCAGTGACTACATCATCTTCTACTTCTTGTTGTTCGGGATAAAAATGCGGCACCATAGAAATCGCACCGGAAGGGCAAGCATCAGCACAATCGCCGCAACCAATGCAGGTGTCTACATCAATGATACTGTTTTCCGTATCTGTAGCTCCTGTAGGGCAGACATAAAGACATAAGCAGTCTTTCGTGCACAGTCTGATATTTCTTACTGCATATTTTTCTGACATTTTCTACCTCGCCTCCACCAAATCAAATTTCCAATTAGGTACTTTGCAGACAGGGCACACGTCCGGCAGATTATCCCCCAGATAAACAAAACCGCAAATCGTGCAGACATAGACATCAGTGTCTTCGACCAGTGCCTCGCCCTGAATTTCATAGCGAGAGAGCAGTGACTTAACGATGCGGCTGACCTTCTCGGTCCAAACAAGCGCTCGTAATGCTCCTCTGTCTCCTGCTTCTGTTGCAAGCTTGTTCGCGTTGGAGAAATCTTCTTCCAAGTCAACCGTCAATAGATCCTGCATCTTCGCGTATGAAGGATCTTCTTCGGGAGCAGCCACGCCTTTAAAGTAGTCAGAAAGCTGCTTGAAAGCTTCCGCCTCTTCTGCCTGATACTGTTTCTCGTAGCCACGCGCCAGGTTCGAGCATAGCGCGCTCATTTCACGAGCAGTGTAGTCTGTGGAAATCTCCTGATAAGGAACGGAATCCTTTTGAGTCCGGATCTCTTTCTCTTCTTCAGCCGGAGCTTCTCCCGAGGCTTCAAACTCGAATTTCATTGCGCCGCACAGTGGACAGGCCCAGTTGTTCGGTAGATCTTCCCATGGCCCGTCAGCTCCATCATAGATGTAACCGCAGACGGTACATACATAACTCACCATTAATTACCTCCTATATATTTATTTTTCAGAGTTGCTTCCCCCAGATTCCAAACAGTTCGGACAAAGTCCTCTGAAATATACGTCTTTTTCTTTTATCTCAAAATCAGCGAGATCGCTTGATTTTATCTCTTCTACGTTAAGGCTAAAGTCAAAAATTTTATTACAGGAGATGCATTTGAAATGTCCATGATCGTCACTAATAATTTCGTAGCGCTTTTCATTGTTTTCAATGGTTAAAACATTGACCAAGCCTGCTTTTTCCAGCAAATGCAGAGTGTTGTACACCGTTGCTTTGGATAAACTTGGTATGTCTTTTTGAAGTTCAACATAAATATCGTCCACACTGGGATGGATTCGGTTCTGGACGAGAAATTCCAGCACCTTGAGCCTCGGGTGAGAGAGGCGAATGTTTTTATCTTGTAATTTTTGTATTAATTCTTCCATATATTTTGCTCACAATTAGCATTCAATTTGTAGCTGCAGTGCGTTTTGTAATCATTATAATCATGTAAACACTACTAATATATATCAGTGAGTGGACAGAATCAAGTGAATTTTAAGTATTTTGGATAATTATATTGAGTCTAAGAATAGAGAAGAAGACCAATCATTTGACAGATGTAAAATCAAAAAAACCCCCGAAACCTTGTCGCTTCAGGGGCTTTGCTTTGGTACACCATTAGGGGATCGAACCCTAGACCTACTGATTAAGAGTCAGTTGCTCTACCGACTGAGCTAATGGTGCGTTTGAGTACTCAGAGATTATAAGAGTAAATTAATGTATTTGTCAACAGAAAAAAATTAATGGGTCACTAGACACTGCTATAAGTCAAAGCGTCATTAAGTTACATTAAAACTAATATTTGATGAGCTGATTCTTGCAGCAGTTCTAATCATTTGATAATATAGGCACATCGTCGAATTAGCGAGAGAGGAAAATATATTTACAGTGAAGGTCACTGTTGCCTTTGAGGCAAAATATTTCCTGCAATACTTAGGAGGTATAATCCTTGGACGGTTCTGGCTGTATTAGCCCTCTTTGGAGGGTTTTACTGTCAAATCAAAACTTAGCGATCCCGCCACAATCCGGTTCCTTGGCTTTTGATTTGATTCTAATTTTTATCTTAATCCTGATCAACGGGTTTTTTGCCGGATCAGAGATGGCAATCGTTACACAAAACGACAATCGTATCAGAAAACTGGCCGATGAAGGTAATTCGGCTGCCAAAAAACTATTGACTATTGTCGAAGACAAGAGCCAAATTATGGCTACAATTCAAGTGTCTATCACCTTTGCGGGTTTTCTTTCTAGTGCTTTTGCTGCAGATAAGATCTCATCACGCCTTTACTTGGCTGTTGATCCCACCTTTCAAAACCCATGGCTGCAAACGCTGTTCCTTGTTCTTATAACAATTCTGGTGTCATATTTCTCACTGGTTTTGGGAGAACTGGTTCCGAAACGTCTAGCCATGCGCAACCCCGAGAAGATGTCTTTGAAGGTTGTCCCTGTTTTAATTTTCTTTGACTTCATCTTTCGCCCCTTTACAAAGCTTTTGAACTGGAGCACCAATGGAGTCTTGCGTCTTATGGGTATTGATCCTAAAGAAACCCAAGATACTGTCACGGAGGACGAGATTCGTATTCTGGCAGAGGTAGGGGTGGATTCAGGGGACCTGCCGGCAGAAGATGCATTCTTGATTGACAACATCTTCGCTTTTGATGATAAGGATGTGGGAGAGATTATGACCCCGCGTCTATCGGTCAGCGCGATATCTGTAGATGCTACTTACGATGAGGCGGTCAATTTTGCCGCGAACGCGCACTTTTCACGTTTCCCGGTTTACGAAGATGACTTAGACAACATCGTTGGCACGCTTTTTCTTAAAGACCTGATGCGTGTACCTCAAGATGAGCGCGATGAAGCATTTGATTTGCATAAGATAATGAGAAATGCATATTTCGTACCTGAAGGTAAGCAAATTGATGTATTATTTCGGGAGATGAAATCTAAACATATATCCATGGCAATTGTCGTGGATGAGTATGGCGGCACGGAAGGTCTGGTAACGATGGAGGACCTGCTGGAAGAAATCGTGGGTGAGATTGAGGATGAGTATGACCCACCGAAGAACGACGTAATCGAGAACGATGACGGCAGCTTTATCTTGAGTGGTTTGCTGACGCCGCAGGAAGCGGGACGATATGTCGAGGCTTTAGACGAACTTGAAGAGGATGATAACTACGATACAATCGCAGGTTTTGTACTTTCTTTATTGGGAAGAATACCTTCGGCTGATGAAAATGCCAGCGTTGTATTTGAAAATCTTCGTTTTACAGTTTTAAAAATGGATGATCGCCGTATCGATCAGATTTTATTGGAGATTTTACCCGAAGAGGAGCTTTCGGAAGATGAGTCCGGAAATGGAAATAATAAGGGTAAACAAAACAAAAATGGAGGAAATATAGGCAGCCGATGACTAAGAAAAATGCAGAAATGCTGGGCCAGGAAGAGACACAAGACTCTATACTGACTCTAGCAGAGGCCTCTATCAGTAGTTCAGACGATGTAGTTAATAAGCTTGAGGCAGATCCAACGCTAGGTTTGTCTTCAGACACTGCAAGAAAATTACTGGAAACATACGGTCCTAATGAACTGGCTGAAGAGAAGAAAGAATCTTTCTTCATTAAACTCTTGAATCAGTTTAAGGACTTCATGATCATTATTTTGATCATTGCAGCAATAATTTCGGGCTCTTTAGGAGAGATTTTGGATGCTAGTGTAATTCTGGCAATCGTAATTATTAATGCGCTGCTAGGCGTTTATCAAGAAGGAAAAGCGGAAAGAGCAGTTGAAGCTCTGCAGAAGATGGCAGCTCCTGAAGCGCATGTCATACGTGACGGGAAGCTACAAGTAGTTGCAGCCGCCGATCTGGTGCCGGGGGATCTGGTGCAGTTGGAGGCAGGGAACGTTGTTCCTGCGGATATCCGACTCATTCAAAGCCAGAATATGCAGTCTGATGAGTCTGCGTTGACCGGCGAATCAGTGCCTGTCGAAAAGAACGCTGATTTCATGTCGGATGAAGTTCTGGGCATAGGCGATCGCCTAAACGTCGTCTATAGCAGTACCGCTATCACCTATGGTCGCGGTGTCGGCGTAGTTGTATCCACCGGACAAAAAACCGAAATTGGGCGCATAGCGTCCAGTCTTACAAGTATTAGACAGGAAGAGACTCCTTTACAACAGAATTTAAACCGTCTCGGCAAGGTTTTGGGAATTTTAGCCCTAGCCGTAGTCGCAATAATCTTTGTTGTAGGATTATTCCAAGGTGGCGATCCCTTACAGCTCTTTATGACTGCAGTCGCTCTGGCTGTAGCGGCTATCCCTGAAGGACTGCCTGCTGTTGTCACGATTGTTCTGTCCTTAGGTATGAATCGCATGGCGCGCGAGAACGCTATTGTTAAGCGTCTTTTGGCCGTTGAAACTCTAGGCAGCGTCGATACTATCTGTAGTGACAAGACAGGAACGCTGACTCAAAACGAGATGACCGTTACTAAGCTTTATGCTGATGGTCGTATCTTTGACGTAAGTGGCACCGGTTACTCGCCTGAGGGTGAAATCAGTAGTACGGACGAAGCAGATACAGATTCTTCACAGGCAGTGCTGGATCGATTGTTCGAGATCGGCATTTTGTGTAACGACGCTGTATTGCGTTCGGAAGATGGCGAAGTCCAAATGATCGGAGACCCGACTGAAGGCGCGATGTTGGCCGCAGCAGCCAAAGGCTGTTCCAAAGAAGTCAGTGTTGTGCGCGAAGAGAACCCACGCGTTGATGAGAAGCCTTTTGACTCCGGCCGCAAAATGATGTCTGTAGCTGTCACGAGCTTCCCTGATGCTCCGTTCATTTCTCTAACCAAAGGCGCTCCCGACCGCATCTTGGAACGATCCAATAAGGAATTTACAGCTGAGGGTGTAATCGATTTAACTGAAGAGCGTCGTCAGGAAATTACCGAAACCAACAGCAGACTCGCACGCTCTGCTTTGCGTGTGCTGGCCTTCGCTTATCGTCAGCATGATGACGCAGAGTTCGAGGGTATGGAAGAGGATATGGTTTTCGTGGGCTTAATGGGCATGATCGATCCCGCACGTCCCGAAGTTAAAGACTGTATCCGTATCTGCCATGAGGCAGGTATCCGTGTTGTCATGATCACAGGCGACCATAAGGAAACCGCTGTCGCCATCGCCAACGACCTCAATCTGCGGCAAGAAGACGATCAAGTCTTATCCGGTTCTGATTTGGATAAGATGAGTCCAGAAGAATTGGCAGAAGCTTCAGAGCATACTTCGGTTTACGCGCGTGTTTCTCCTGAGAACAAGGTGCAAATAGTAGATGCTTTAAAGACTGAAGGCCACATATCTTCGATGACTGGAGACGGTGTCAATGATGCGCCGGCTCTGAAACGTGCCGACATCGGTGTTGCTATGGGTATTACCGGCACCGAAGTTGCCAAAACTGCGTCCGACATGATACTGACTGATGACAACTTCTCGACTATTGTCAGGGCTGTTGAAGAAGGCAGGGTTATCTACAGCAACATACGTAAGGTAGTTAGTTTCCTACTCTCGTGTAATGTGGGCGAAATTCTGGTCATTTTCATAACTAACATGATCTTGGGACCTGAGTACACGCCTTTGATGCCGATCCAGCTTCTCTGGTTAAACTTGGTGACGGACAGCTTCCCGGCCTTGGCCTTGGGTCAAGAGAGGGCAGAGGAGGGGATTATGAAATTGCCGCCTCGTAAAGCTGATGCCAAAATATTGGACAGAGAAATGCGAGCTTCGATAGTTGTTCAATCAATTGCTATTTTAGTAACAGTGTTTGCGGCTTTCAATCTGGGCAGAATCTTCTATCCTGACGTATATCTAGACGGTGGCATGTCCGTTGCAAACTTCAGCTTCATGCCTTTGAGAGGCACTCAACCGTCAGTGGGAGCACACACCTTTGCCTTTATTTGTTTGATTCTGGCAGAGCTGGTAAGAGCATACTCGAGTAGATCGGAGCGACACTCAGTTTTCAGTTTGGGTTTCTTCTCCAACGCAACCTTGAACAAAGCGATCTTGCTCTCCTTAGGACTTACTTTAGCAGTAGTGTATTTGCCCTTTATGAACGATCCTTTCTACACTATTCCTTTGCAGCTGCGTGACTGGGGTGTAATACTCACGCTGATCTTGATTCCGTTCGTTGCAGGTGAAATCTTTAAAAAGCTGTATCATCGCAGCGGTAAGAAGAGAAAAGCAGCATAAGACTGTTTCTTTGCTCACTTTTCGGGGGCAGGGTGCTTGACGTCAGCACTCTGCCCTTGTATACTGCTAGTCGATAACAAGTAGAAGTTCCGCTTCTCACCTCCAACTTCGGTAAAGAGGTCTACAGAGACTACATCCTACGGATGCTGTTGTGTGTGAGCGGAAGAAAATCCGCTTTTTTTTATGCGAAAAACCAAAGGAGGTTAGGATTATCGCTCAACAAAGCCGCAGAGGTCATCTCATTAACAGGGAAATTACTTTTCCCGAAGTCCGACTTGTCGCTGAAGATGGCGAAATGATAGGGGTCGTTTCTCTTGAAGAGGCTCTTTCCAGGGCTGAAGCCGCTGAATTAGATTTAGTGCTGATGTCACCGAACAAAGAAAACCCGGTAGCCAAATTGATGGACTACGGTAAATACACGTTCGATTTGGACAAGAAGAAACGTGAAGCCAAGAAGCACCAGAAGACAATTCAGGTCAAAGAAGTACAAATTAAACTAACTACAGAGGAGCATGACTTTAATGTCAAGGTCAGAAATGCCGTCCGCTTTTTGGAAAATGGCGACCGCGTTAAAGTAGTCATCCGTTTTCGTGGTAGAGAGATGGCTTTCAGAGACCAGGGCTTCGATGTCATGCGTAAAGTTGCTGACGCAGTCAGTGAAGTCGGTGTAGTTGACAAAGCTCCACAATCGGAAGGCCGGAATATGATTATGTACCTGGCGCCCATTACAGAGAAATAACTGCACGATTAATTTAGCAAATTTGATATAGGCGAATTAGCAAAGATAATTGCGCCCGGCTTATTTTAGGAAAAATTCCACTTAAGTCAGGCTGACATTAGATAACAATTAGCAGAAGGGGGTATTTTTATGCCTAAGCAGAAATCACACAGCTCGTCAAAGAAACGCTTCAGAAAAACGGGGACGGGAAAATTCAGGCGCAACCGAGCATTCAAGAAGCATATTTTGACTAAAAAAGCGCCGAAACGTAAACGTCAACTGCGCAAGTCAGTGATAGTTTCTGATGCCGATCAAAAACGTTTACGTAAATTATTACCTTATAAATAAGTCGTAACCACTAAGGAGGGATTATTATGGCTAGAGTTAAAAGGGGTCCTAAAGCCCGTCGTCGTCATAAAAAAATTATTAAGCAGGCTAAAGGTTATTTTGGCCGCAAGAGTAAGTTATACAAAGTCGCCAATCAGGCTGTATTGAAGTCAGGCCAGTACGCCTACAACGATCGTAGACGCAAAAAGCGTGATTTCCGTCGTCTCTGGATCAGCCGCATCAATGCTGAAGCCCGTCAGAACGGTATGTCTTACAGCCGTTTCATGAACGGACTGTCTACAGCAGGTGTCGGATTAGACCGCAAGGTGTTGGCAGACTTGGCTGTTAATGATAAAGAGGCGTTTGCCGGCTTAGTCACAGTTGCTCAAGAAGCACTGAAGCACTAGGCGCTTAAGACTAGATCAGAAGGGGAGTGCACACACTCCCCATTCTTTTTGCTTTTATGCGTTCAATTGATTCCGACAAAAACATTCTTTACCGTAAGCTTATGGCTCAGGGCAGTGCGCGCGAGCTCAAGAAGACGAATTGGATCTTAATAGAGGGTCTACGTCAGATTGAAGAAGCCTTGCAAGCCGGTGCTGATTTGGACTATCTCGTTTTTTCCGATGATGAGAAAGGCGAGTCTATTCGACTGCGGCTAGAGGAGAAGTCAGCTGGTTTATTAGAACAGCTTGATGAGGATCAGCTGGTACTTATGCGCAGTGACCTTTTTCAACGCCTCGCAGAGACGAAGACGCCGGCCGGTATCTTGGCGGTCTTGCAAGCTCTGCGCACGCCTTTGGAAGAAATTCAGGAACTCAATAGCTTGGTTTTGATTGATGTTCAAGATCCCGGCAACGT
>LSQX01104004.1_pt1 | contig 14193 bp, 14 predicted proteins | sample 654561 | NCBI WGS metagenome assembly LSQX01 (sample SAMN04489861, study PRJNA283612) | anaerobic digester metagenome | isolation source: 4 biogas reactors fed with cattle manure at either 37C or 55C with and... | place: Denmark: Kongens Lyngby | collected 2014
GCAGGTCACAGAGAAGTTGCTGCCGCTTTTTGATGAGAAGCTCGGGAACCCATCCGAACCCGTGTCCTTCGAGAATTCGCTATCGGAGTTGGGTGAGTTACACGCTGCGGCGACGACTGCAGTAACTAGCTACAATCAACGAGTTGACAGGATCAACAATGCCATCGCAGAATGCAAGGACAAGCTGTCTACCGGGGACGCTGATACGCACGCCTTTGCACTGCGGCAGCTTCAGCTTCAGAAGCGGCGGCGGGAGGAGGACGTGGAGGCACTGTGTGAGACCGTTCAACAGAAGAGAGAGCTGAAGAAGGGGCGGGAGGACGCAAAGAAGATCGCCAAAAAGGACTTGGAAAAGCACCTTCGGGAATTCGCCGAGAGTTACACGGAGGCACTTAACGAGTTCCTCACAAAGTGCGGCGTCGCCTTTCGCATCGAGAGCATCAAGCCCACATTCGGTGGAGGGGATGCCCGCTCGGACTACGAGATCGAGCTGTTCGACAAGATCATCTCCGCCTCCGCGAAACCCAGCCATGATCCCCACTTCGACACGGCCCTGAGTGAGGGGGACAAGCGTACCTTGGCGTTCGCCTTCTTCCTGGCGAGAATGCAGCGGGACGCAGGCATCAAGGACAAAACTGTTGTCCTCGACGACCCGGTGGCCAGCCTAGACCACCATAGGAGGTGGTGCACGATCGAGACGATCGTGGAACTCTCCAAGAAGTGCGGACAGCTTATCGTTATGACCCATGATCCTCACTTCGCACGCGACACATCCGAGGCACTCACACAGGCGGGTATGGCCAAGGAAGGGAACCTCCTGACACTCCGCACTCCAGAGATCCGGTCCGCGATGGAGCGTCATCCGCCAATGCGATCCCTCGGAAATCTGTCAGGTGGCGTACGAGACCAGCCGCAAGAATCTCTGCGCATTCGCGGAGGATCCATCCTCGGTTTCGGCTCTGGATGCGGTACGTAGCATCAGGCCCGCCATAGAGGGTCGCCTGCGGATCGAGTACTCGCCCGAGCTGAAGGGGAAGCGACAGGTTGGGCAAATGATCAAGGCTATAGAGGAGTGTGGGGCCGACAGCCGCTTGTCCAGCCTTCGTGACCACGTCGATGAGCTATACGCCGTAACCAAATATGCCTCCAAGCACATCCACGTGGACGAACCACACTCGCAGGTGGTGCCCTCGGACAGCGAGGCCTTGAGCTACGTAAAGCGTGCTCTGTCCCTGCTCGACTTGATCTGATTGCTGCCGCCGCTCGGGCGAACCGAGGTATCCTTCACATCGCGGGGATCGGTGGCTTCCTGGGCAACGTGAGCCAGCTCCATGATGAGGCGGATGGCGAAGCTGCAGGCGATGGGGACAGCTCCTCCGAGGGGGGTGTGCCCCACCGCAGACAGCGGAAGGTGAGGTGAGCAGAACCCCCGAACCAACGTCCAAGACCCACCACGTACTCCGCCCACACGCCAATCCTTAGCCCACTCTTCATCACACCATCGTCACCGGCCACCACCCGCACCTCAACGGCATCCAGCACTGAATGGCGTAGCACCTCAGCACAAGTCATCACACGTGCCGCGCCACTGAGGCCACCCACTCCTTGACCACCTTCGTGGCTCGACAGTCGTCCTCGTTGTACTCGATGGACCATTCGAGGTAATCACGATTGCCCGTTTTGAGCCACAGGTCGAACCACAGCATCGACATCGCAGCGTCGGCCTCCGTCTCCGTCCACCTGAAGCCCAGCCACTTCGCAACTGTCTTGAGGCCGTAGGAATGGATGGGCAGCACGACGCTGTCTTTCAGCACTCTATGCAGGTCTATGAGATTGTCGAACAGCTTGGGCTCGACATCAGGACGCAGCCCGTGCCGTTCTGCCAGTTTTCTGAGATGCGTGGACTCGAAGCTATGGTAGTGGTAGATGACTGGATCACGGGGCAGGCCTTGGAGATAGGCGAGGAGTTCATCCCACATCTCACCCTCATCCTCGGGTCTCTCGGCGACGAAGGCCCGGAACTTCTCGCCATCCGGCCTGCTCTCCAGCACCCCGATGAGGTAAATCACCTGCGTCTGCTGCTGGCACTCCATATCGAGGTAGAGCTCGATCTCTGCGTCCGGGAACCGCGGACGCGAGATCATCTTGGGCCTGCCGTCCAGCAGCACGGACGCCTGCCTCACGATCCGCTCCGCCGTTCTCTGCCCAATGCCCTTCACCTGAGACAGGGCATCCGAAGCTGCATTGGCGATGTCTTTCAGATCCACATACCCAAGAGCATTGAGCGGAGCCTTCTTGGCTTTACCCAGCCCGTCGATCAACGAAATGTCGGCAGATGCAGACATCGCTTTCAGGCAGTAGTCATTCCAGGGACACATCCCACACTCCGACGATAGGGTGGGCGTCTCGCGGCGGCCCGCCAGCACTTCTCGTGCTTCCGCGATCATCTCTCTCGCCGACTCCACGGCTGACGCCATCTCGATGGTAGCACGGGTGCGGTCCACGAGTATCACATCCGCCGTCGGCAGCATCACGCCGTGAACGCTCTCCAGCAGGAGTGAGTAGAACCCGAGTTGGACGGCGTGTTCCGGTTTCGGTGAGGTCGAGATCTTGATGTCGACTGGACGGTATGAGAAGTCGCCCAAGTCAGACGGGACCTCGGTTCTCTCCAGGAAGTCGGGGATGCCGACGAGGTCTTCTGCCAACAGCACGGGATGGTAGATCCTGTCCACGCCCTTACGAAGCAACTGCAGTGTGCTCTCGGCACGCTCCTCCATCGTCCCATCGGGAACGGTCACATGAGGATGCTCCGCAAGCACGCTTAACTCGTGCTCGAGCCCGACCTCCCTCAAATGCTCCAGGAAGGCGTGAGCAGCAGCCCGCTCCTCTGTGGGGCCGTGGTGCTCCAGATAGAGAGCACAGGGACAGAGGAGATACTGTCGGATGTCGCTGGCTGTGATGGGTTGTGTCTCCAACACTTTCACTTCCGTCCGTGGCAGCGGGAAGGCAGCATCGGCGGGTGCACCCGAACGCAGAACATGTCTGGGCTGAACGGCGTCCGTGAGGAGGCCAGGTGGTCCAGACGCCTTAACCCTTGACTTGCCACGGGCCGGGCGGCACCCAATGGGCCACAAAGGGGCGAGACGAAGCGATGGCGTCGAGCACCGGCTTTAAAAACGCCCGGATGACTTCGACAATGTCCGGGAAATCGCCAGGGGCATCGGTGATCCGACTCGTCTCGAGAAGGGCCTGCCACGCCTCCTGTCTCTCTTGGGTTGCGGCGAACTCCTCCGTGAGACAGATGGGGTCTGGACGGATCGGCGTATCACGGTTCTCGAATGTCGTTTGGATCGCTTCAGCCAACACTTCGCCGGAGAACTCGTACTGCCTTGAGAGCAACCAGATGTCAAGGAAGTCCTTGGTCCGGCTCGTGATCTCACCACGCTTGACCATTGCCTCGAGCTTCTCAGCGATAACGCTCTCCCGTGTGTAGCCCCGGACCTTTGGCGGTGGGTGTTCGAGCATCGCCGGGTATTCCGCCTCTACCGCTTCGGGGATGACGACATCCCCGAACCCGACGTCAATCTGCATGGGGATTCTCGCCTGGCCGAGATGGGCGGTGAATCGCACCCTCACGCCAGTGTACTCCTTTTCCGGATTGATCATCTCACCACGGCAACTGGCCTCGTCAAACACGATGCCGTCGTCAGCTACCTGTTGCCTGCAGATTTCCTGAACTATCCGGGTGATCGCCGTGACTTCATTCGCGGTGTGGCCGAGCAGGTCTATGTCCCTCGTTGGGCGTGATACGGCGGCACCCCAGATCGGGAGCATGAGTCCCCCTTTCAGAACGAACCTGCGTGTATGCGGCGAGACCGAGAGCCTATAGAGGAACCGTTCCATGGCGTAGTACTCGAGCATTTCCTGGAACGGACGTCCGCTGGCACGTGACGAGTTGAGCAATCTGTCATGGACTGAGGCCGCCATGTTATTGATCTCCCGTGGCATCAGAGCATGGCCTCCAGGTAGGGTCTGATGACGTTGCTCACCCGGCACACGCGGGCATACTTCATCAGAGCATCGATATCTGTCTTGCCTGACTGCAGGTAGGTCGTCAGGGCCTCGAGAGCGACATCTCGACCGATTTTTCTGCGGTACTTGAAGCAATCGGCGAGCGTCTTCTCGCGAGAGTACATGGTGACGGGTACGCCGTCGAGTTCATGCGTCTCTGTGCCAGACGAGTAGGCCTCTTTGCTGAAATTGAGCACCCGCACTGGCGGCCACTCGATCTTCGGCACCCGTGAGATTCGTTTCACTGCGACCCACACGACATGAGGTATTTGGGTTGTCAGTTCATGGAATGCCAACGCCGATATCAGACAGATGACGCCCTTCGGTATCCGCTGTGCGACGATGACCAAGTCGGGATTGCTCAGTGCAGGCATGTCCGCCAACCGGTACACGCCGCGAGCCAAACGAATCAGCCTGGCTTCGTCATGCATCGCGTAGAGGGTGTATCGGGTGACGCCGTGCCGCAGGGCATCACTCATATTGAGGGTGCCGCCGTGTCTGCGGAACACATCTTCAGCATGTTCACGACTGCTCTTGGTGGGTTGCATCGTCGACAGCTCCAGACAAAACATTTACACTTATTGATAAGTGATAACATACTGTCTGACAGATCTCCCCCGCTGTCAAGCACGGACACAGGATGCAGTCGCTCACACAGACCGATTGCCCCGGATGCCAGCCGGAAGATATCAGAGACCTAATCCTGGACTCACAGACAATCGCCGCCAAATGGACGATAGAAGGGCCTGTGGACAACGTCTACACGTTCACAGAACGCAATACCAGTGCACCGAGGCCTACAACCGTTCAGATTGCCGAGCTGCAGGCACAACTGGCGCAGCTACAGGCGCAGTTAGCGCGGCTAAGCACATAGCACGGGCAGCTCATACCCCGCACCGATGCCCGCCCTGAGGCCGCGAAGCGATAGCGTGATAGTAAGCGACACATGCCCTGCTCGAGAGTACTGTGTGGGTGCAGTGCGCTTACTGTAGCTGTGGCTGAAAACACACCGATTGGGCATGGGAGCGAGAGATGATACCAGGCAAAAATACGGCAGGCATGAAAGCTCAGTGGCTGGATGTGCTCAACAGAAAGAACGCAAGCGGCAAGCTGCTGGCCCGTATCGGCTTCCTAGAGAACGCCCCTGTTCCCAACCATCTGACAGTTACCGAAGCACGCCAGCTTGCCAGCTATATGAGTGAGAAGGACGGGACATGAGTTCCCTCCGGCTTGGCCGGGCGGGAGGTTATCCGGCCACGGCGGGCGAACTGTGCCGCAAGTGATGTCCGCTTGCGGGGATAGCGACGCCGCAGGAAGGAGCGTGCCGCAGGGGGAACCGTCGCTATAATCACCGAGTTTTGCTCGCGACCTTACGGAAGTTGTCTACCCCCGATGTGAGGACTGCCCACACTGGCCTATCGCCATCCACGGCGCTATCGCGCTCAGCCACGCCCCTCCCGTGCCAGCAATAGCAGAGGAACGCTTCTCCCTGGCGGCAACCGCACAGGAGGCGCTGTGAGCGCCGTTCGGTGACTGAATAAGGCATTAGCATAGGTAGTGTGTAGCGATTATAGCGTGTTTGGTATCTTACACGTTATAATCGCTATACGCCATCTTTTGTGAGCTTTATTTAGATATCGCAGACCTGCTTGAAATGCCGGAGGGACGAAGTTATGAGTGACGACCGCCCCATCGAGATTACCGCAGCTAGGGGCAGGCCTATGCTAAGCTGGGTAGGCAAGCGGCCCCTTTCGCATGTGACTGCTTTTCCTGCTCAGCATATCGAAACTGTTGCCCTATATGATGATGCTGACAGCCGCGACACCGATCGCGGCCTGTGGGCTGACTGGCCCGACCGCTACCCGCATGGAGGCCTGCTTTTTCACGGCGACAACAAAGAAGTGCTGGCCCACCTGCTGGTAAGCGGCTTCCGAGGCAAGGTCAAGCTCATCTACATAGATCCGCCCTTTGACAGTGGCGCTGACTACGTGCGTCGTGTGCGCCTGCGTGGAGTTGCCGGAGCTTCCCAGATGGAAGGCGAGGACTATACTTTCGGCGAGCAGATCCAGTATGAGGACATCTGGGCAAATGACAATTACCTGCAGTTCATGTACGAAAGGCTAATGCTGCTGGAGCAGATGCTCAGTCCCGAAGGTTTTATTATTGTTCACATCAACACCGCCCGCTGTCACTACGTCAAGATGCTTCTGGACGAAGTGTTTGGCGAAGCTAACTTCCGCAATGAAATCATTGTGAAGCGTATTCGGAAGAGCTACACGGAAACATCGGGAGTGGCTTCACTAAACGAGGGCTGTGATTATCTTCTGATGTATTCCAGTTCACCGGAGACACGCTTTTCCGCGCCTCTGAAACACGACCCCCGGGAAGAGCGCTGGCACGCTTTTGATGCCCCAAACATACGGCCTAACCTCACTTACGAACTGTTCGGCAAGTGGCCGCCCCCGGGAAGATGTTGGATGAGAAACCAAGAGGACGCAACACGGATGGCGGAGACTGGTGACTTGCGCCCGAACGATAGTAGCGGTTGGCCTGAATATAGGCTTGAGGCTACCGAGTACATCGTTAGAGACACGCTCTGGGATGATATAACGGCGTCTGCATTTACAAGCGGATATCCTACGGAAAAAAAGGAGGATATGCTCGAGCTTATCATCAGGATGGCGACGGACCCTGGTGACCTCGTGTTGGACTGCTTCATCGGCTCCGGCACTACAGCGGCGGTTGCGCAGAAGCTTGGGCGTCGCTGGATCGGGTGTGATATCAACAAGGGAGCGATTCAGACTACTTCAAAGCGCCTGCAGAGCATCATCCAGGAGCAAAGCACGTCTCAACGCAAAAATGTCCAGAAGAAGCTGATGAGCGGCAAGGATACCGCGTCTGTGCCGGCACAGCTTTTCTTCACTGTCTGGCGTGTCAACGACTACGACCTGCAGATCCAACACAACGAAGCTGTCAATCTGGCCTGTGAGCATATCGGCATCCTGCGCACCTACACCGACACCTTCTTTGACGGCACCCTGGGGGATGCTCTGGTGAAGATAATCCCCTTCAATCACCCGCTTTCACCGCTTGACCTTGATGTGCTCCGCCGCGAGCTGGAGGCGCGCCCCGAGGAAGACCGCAACATCACAGTGGTCTGTCTGGGCAAGGAGCTGGCCGCAGACGCCTGGATTGATAAGTGGAACCAGCTACGCAAGGGCTGCGATGCAGTCAACCGCATAAACGTGATCGAACTGCGCACTGATGCGCGCTATGGCAAGCTTTTCGCACACTCGCCCGCCTCAGCGCGGGTCAGGATCGCGCGCGAAGGTGCGCAGCTACAGGTGCAGATAGATGACTTCGTTTCACCGACTATTCTCGAGCGCCTTTCGCAGCAGTCCCGTGTGTTCAACGTCCCAATCGATGACTGGCGTATGATGGTGGACTGTGTGCTTATCGATCCTGCTTATGATGGCGAGGTATTCTCCGTGGCGCTATCTGACGTCCCGGAAAAAAGAGATGATCTGGTAATCGGCACCTACAGCCTGCCCGCGCCTGCTGGCACCACCACCGTCGCTGTGAAGATCATAGACATGCTGGGAGAGGAAGTGCTGGTCACCGCACGCGTGTAATACACAAACATGCTGGAGCGAGGAGGCCCACAGTGAAGCTGAAGACCGTTATTTTGCGCAACTTTCGCTGTTACCATGAGGAAATTCGTATCTCCTTTCGTGACGACATCACGGCCTTTATCGGAAAAAATGATGCCGGCAAATCGACCATCCTTGAAGCCCTAGAAATCTTTTTCAACGGCGACACCATCAAGATGGAGCAAAATGACGCCTATGTCGAGTCAGACTGTAGCGATGTTACAATCGGCTGCGTCTTCACTGACCTACCTACTGAACTTGTCCTCGATGATACCTCAACAACGACTCTCGAAGCGGAATATCTACTCAACGAAGAAGGAGACCTTGAGCTTCACAAGATTTGGGACTGTACCAAGAAAAATCCCAAGGAAGAAGTTGTAGCCATCTGCCAGCACCCCTCTGTTGAAGGCGCCGATGGCCTACTACAACTTGCGAACAATCAACTCAAGACGCGCCTCAAAGAGCGGGATATTGACCCCTCCTCCGTAGACCAAAGAGTTAATCCGCAACTCCGCTCCGCTATCTGGAAATCATTCGAGCACGATGATCTTCAGCTATCAACACGTGAGATCCCTCTGAATAAGGCGGACGCAAAGCGTGTCTGGGAGCAGCTTGAGAAAATCCTGCCTTCATTCGCTCTGTTTCAGGCTGATCGTCCCAGTCGCGATGATGACGATGAAGTTCAAGATCCCATGAAGATCGCTGTTGCCGAAGCCATACGCAATGTTGAACCTCAGCTTGATGAGATCAAAGAGCAAGTACAAGAAGAAGCGGCCAAGGTTGCTCAAGCAACTCTCGACAAGCTTCAGGAAATGGATAAGCAGCTTGCTACTGATCTTTCTCCAACGTTTCGCGAAGAGCCGAAGTGGGCAAATCTTTTCAAACTCACCCTTATCGCCGATAAGGGTATACCGCTCAATAAACGCGGCAGCGGCGTACGCAGACTTGTTCTCCTCAACTTCTTTCGCGCACAAGCTGAGAAGAAATATATTGACGATGAGGAGACCTCCGGAATCATCTACGCGATTGAAGAGCCTGAGACGTCTCAACATCCCGCCAACCAGCAGTTGCTTATGGAAGCACTCATGGCACTTTCGGAGAGAGAAGACTGTCAGGTCATTCTCTCAACTCACGTACCTGGACTGGCGGGGCTTCTTCCTGTCCAATCCCTACGCTACATTGAGACTGAACCCCAAGGAGTACGCTTCATTTCGGAGGGAACCGATGAAGTCTACGCCATCATCGCCAGCGAATTGGGCGTTTTGCCAGACAACCGCATCCGTGTGCTGGTCTGCGTTGAGGGCCCGAACGACGTCTCTTTCTTGCGCCATGCCAGCCACATTCTCCGAAAAGCTTGCTCATCGCTTCCCGATCTTCAGGATGAGCCGAGTTTTGTATTACTGCCTCTCGGCGGCTCTACCCTGAAGCAGTGGGTTGAACATCGCTATTTGGAGGAGATGAGAAGGCCAGAAGTACACATCTATGATCGCGATCGCGGGCGCGCCTGCAAGTACCAAAGCGCTTGCGACAAAGTGAACGCTCGCAGTGACGGCTCCAAAGCTTTTATCACGGAGAAAGCTGAGCTTGAGAATTACCTCCATGCAGACGCCATAAAAGAAGCTCTGGGCGTATCCGTTAGTGTAGATGACACATCTGACGTGCCTCGTGATGTAGCACGCGCCATGCATGAAAAATCCTCTGATACAAGTAAGCCATGGGAAGACCTTCACGACGATAAACAGAGGAAAAAAATCAGTAGGGCCAAGCAGCGCCTCAATAACGAAGCAGTCAAGTGTATGACCCTAAAGCACTTTTCCGAGAGAGACCCGGAACAGGAAATACACAAGTGGTTGCGCGCGATTGCCAGTCTCGGTGGCACAAAGCTCACTCAGCCTGCGATCATATCCGCCGACGGTGCGCCCCCAGAGAACCCTACAAGTGACGAAGAGGGTGCGCATTGCTAGGTGTGACAGCGCAGTACGCATGCGTTACGGTAGTGCGGAAAGTCAACACGATTTTTGCCATGAACCCGCACATCCTACTGTGCTTCGCGATAGCGGGCACAGGTAAAAGAGGTTGCATTTATGAGCGATCTGTATGAAATCTTAGCTGAAAAAACACGCGCCTGGCGCGAAGCCGGATACCCCTGCGAGGAATACCCCGCGATCGGCGAGATACTGGACTGGCAGACCGATCCGGAAAGCGGGAACTTGCGCTACCTTCGCACTCCACAACTGCGCGCGCTGGAGGTCTACTGGTATCTACGAGCTATCAAGGGCACAGCACATGTCTTTGACCTGTATCGCGAGCTCTATCCAAATAACACAGACCTGCTTAATGCTTTGGGCCTGAAGCACAGCGAGATCCACGATTACGTGCTCAACGAAGGCTTACGCAGCCTCTGGGAGCGCCTGCGTTCAGACGATGAGTTTGTCCGCAACTTCAAACTCGAGGCTTTGCGCGAGAGTCTCTTTCTCGATTATCCCAGCTACATCTTCGCCCTGGCGATGGGCGCGGGCAAGACGGTGCTGATCGGCGCTATCGTTGCCACCGAGTTCGCTATGGCCCTGGAGTACCCTGAGGCCGACTTTGCACACAACGCCCTAGTCTTTGCCCCAGGTAAGACTATCGTGGAGGCTCTGCGGGAACTCGCGGAAATCCCCTACGACCGCATCCTGCCGCCGCGCCTGTACAGGTACTTTGCGGCCTCAGTCAAGCTGACCTTCACCCGCGATGGCGAGACCAACATTCCCGTCGTTGGCGGTTCCAGCTTCAATCTCATCGTCACCAACATAGAGAAAATCCGGATCACAGCAGAGACCATTCGCAAGATGGACCTGGGTAATTTATTTGCCGGAGGCCGTGGCGAAGAGGACGCTAAGCGCGCAGTTGCCAACAGTCGCCTACAGAAGCTGGCCAGCCTGCCCAACCTGGCGATCTTCTCCGATGAGGCGCATCATCTCTATGGCCAGGCCCTGGACACGCGGCTCAAGCGCGTCCGGCAGACCGTAAATTACTTGGCCGACCAAACTCGGGTCATCTGTGTAGTCAATACTACTGGCACGCCCTACTACAGGCGACAGCCGCTCAAAGATGTGGTCATCTGGTACGGCCTGTCTAAGGGGATTTCGGACGGCTACCTAAAAGAATTGGCAGGCAACATCCAGGCTTACGATTTCGCAGACAAAGTGGAGCAGTACGTGGCGCACGTCATCAAGGATTTTTTTGAGACTTACGGCAAAGTGCGTCTGCTTAACGACGCGCCTGCGCGCCTGGCCATGTACTTCCCGCAGACGGATGACCTTGACGAACTGCGCCCTGTGATAGATCAGGCCCTGGTGGAGGTTGGCCAAAGCCCTGCCCTGTGTCTGGTCAACACCTCTCTCTCCAAGCAGGCTGACATAGACGCATTCAACCGCCTCAACGATCCGGCAGCCCCGCACCGCGTTATTCTCCTGGTGAACAAGGGCACAGAGGGATGGAACTGTCCCAGCCTGTTTGCCTGTGCTCTAGTGCGCAGGCTTAAAAACTCAAACAACTTCGTCCTGCAGGTTGCAAGCCGTTGTCTGCGCCAGGTGCCTGGCAATACTCACAAGGCGCGCGTTTACCTGTCACAGGACAACTTTAGCATTTTGGATCGCCAGCTTCAGGAGACTTATGGTGAAACCATTGCCGATCTCAATCGGGAGGTCACCGAGACGCGGCGCGCGCGGATTGTTCTGCGCAAGCGCGAGATTGCGCCATTGGTGGTGCCGCATACCCTGCGTACCGTGGAGCCTCAGGATGTGGAAGTAAAGCCTTTGGTGCTACAGTGTCCTCAGGATGGCGCGGGTGCTGTCTTACACCGTAGGAACTATAATCTGACCATACAGCAGGCCACTCCGCAGGTGTTGCAACAGGAAGGGCCGACCGTGGCTGTCGAGATTGCATCTGGAAGCACTGACGCTTACAGCGCGGCGGAGGATCTGGCCGCGCTGTACCGCCTGGACTTTTGGGATGTCTACGATCAGCTTCGGGAGCTGTATGGGGTCAAAGGGCAAATTCCGTTGGGCCACTTGCCCGATATTGCGCAACAGATCGAAACACAGACTTGCAAATACGAGGTGCGCGAGGAGCGTACCGAACGGGCTATTGCTCTGGTCCGGCCCGAAAACTTCAACCGCGAGGTCGACGCATCGGGCGCGGAGATTTACACAGCGGAGATCGCCTATTCGAAAGACCGTGAACACTTATTGCTGCATCATGAGGAACTGCGGGATAATCAGGGCGACTTTGGCTTTCACTACACGGCTTATAATTTCGATTCTAATCCGGAGAAAGATTTTTTTGACCAGATGCTTCGAAAGCTGAACCAGATGCCTCAGGACGTGGAGGACATCTACTTTACCGGTGCGCTTACCGATCCTGCCAAGACCGATTTCTATGTGGAGTACAAAGACGACAAGGGCAAGCAGCGCCGCTACACGCCTGACTTTGTCATTCGGCGCAAGGACGGTAACGCTCTGATCGTGGAGATCAAGAACACGCATGATAGCGTCCACCCGATTGACGGTGAGCATGGCCGCAAAGCGCTTGCTTTGCGTGCGTGGGCAAATCTGAGCGCAGGGCGCCTACGCTATGAGATGATCATCACTTCGGACATTACGGTACCCTATGATCGGATAGAGCCTGCTCTTGAGTTTTTAGCTGCGGAAACAGAAAATCTCGGGGGGGGTGGTAACGGCATTGTGCAGGGGTATGAGGAGCCACACGGATGATAGGCCTGCTTGAGAGTAAGCGTAAGGAGATAGCTGTGCTGTGTCGTCGCCATCGTGTGCGGAGGCTGGATGTTTTCGGCTCGGCGGCTACGGACGCTTTCGATCCGCGCACCAGTTGGCAGAGTTATTTGTAGAGCGATCGAAATGCAGTCGAAGAAGTTTATTCCGCGACAAGTTGGCTCAGCTTATTCAGACAACGAAGCCAACAGCACATTGCCACTCGTGCTACGAAAAATCTTCAAGATAGAGATTAAAATAGGTCTGATGCTGCGCAACGTTAATAGGTATCATCGGGCTGAGGAACTGCTCTAGTATACGAATGATGTACTCATCCAGAGGTTGCAGTAACGGTTGAAAAGCGTGGGCATATGCCGGCATCTCCTCGCACAGCATGATCCAGAAGCTGCACTGCCTATCGCTTGGCTGCCGTAGATTATGCCCATCCTTACCTAGTAAGCCCAGATAGAGATAATTTCAGCCGCAGGCGATACTGGTCTCCGGCTGGTTGGGGCACGAGAGTATTTGCCTATTCTGGATATACGGCTGAACTACAGTATATAAACTGGTTTCGTTGGGGATGTAGTAGCGTTCGTGTAACATGGTGTCATTGTAGTCGTTTATGTACATCATCACACCGAGGGCTAGATGCTTGACGTTGTTCAGCCAGCTTGTCTGTCTAGCTTTCTCGCGCGCTCTGGCGAAGGCCGGAAATAGTATCGCTGCAAGTCTGACGATAATGTCTATTGCGACCAGCAGCTTTATGAGTGTAAAGCCACACCTCATGGCACAATCCCTTAGCCATGGAATCCGGCACTACCTCACATACTCAAAACAAACCAGGTGCACATCTTCAGGCTCCAGGACGGCTGGCGTTCCTGATGGCTCGGCCTCGACTGGCGCCCCTTCAAATTTCCTTTGCAGCTCCTCCACTTCGTCCACAAGCTTCAGTATGTCTCTACCAGCATCATACTTCAAATAGAGATCTCGGAGCTGTCGCTGCATGAACCGCGCAAGCGGCTGATTGAGGAATCCGCACAAATTCAGCACACGCTTGTGGCTGACGCCCCGTGTTCTGCGTACATCCCTGACCGCGAGGCTGTGGCTATGTGGTGGTAGGTGGTGGCCCCGCGCGGCCGGCCGCTGCACAGCAGATAAAAAGGCCTTCGGTCATGCCCCCCTCCCGCTTCTCCAGGATATGGCACCGTTTTTCCGCAAATTCGAATGGATAACCAAAAACTGAGTAGAGCCCGACCCATCTGCCCACGAGCTTGCAGCAAGCCTGGCATTTTTTGCCAAACAGTGCGGCTTTTCTCCCCGCAAGCGGAAACATCGGCTAGTTGCGGGTATGCCGCGACTACAGTCTTATCTTCGTCCGTGTGCGGCACACAGAAGCCCGTAGAAGCCCCTTGTCGCATCCAGCAAAGAGAAATTTGCCTTGCCGTGCCCCTGAGCGGCGCCATAGGGCGCTTGTGGCGCAACCTACGCACTATGCGCGCGCAACCTGCGCGTTTCAACATCCCGCCCGGGCGAAACCGTACTACCAGCCATGCCACCGCCTCCATTTCCTGTCCATGCGCCTCTCGTGCAACTGCCACGCACCGTACCCCCCCACACACCACGCCTCTCCCCTACCTGAGTCCGCGGAGCGGAAGCGCAGATGCGGATACGGATACAGATACCGGTACGGGTGGGGGTATGTTCGCGGATGGGGGCGG
>LSQX01027947.1_pt2 | contig 14190 bp, 4 predicted proteins | sample 654561 | NCBI WGS metagenome assembly LSQX01 (sample SAMN04489861, study PRJNA283612) | anaerobic digester metagenome | isolation source: 4 biogas reactors fed with cattle manure at either 37C or 55C with and... | place: Denmark: Kongens Lyngby | collected 2014
GGAGCCAAGGCCCGCGGTCTAAATCGTTTTAGGATATTTCGGGTCCCACACGAAGCCAACCCTCAACAAAAACAAAGGTTAATTAAGATTGCCAAAAACACAATAGAAGTTGTTAGTCAAATGGGGGATCATCCTAATATCCAGCGAGTGTGGTTCATGGAAAATCAGGATGGGGACATTATTGAAGGCTCGCAATGGTCTGAAGTAGGGACCTTACGGGATTATCTAATAGCGCAAGACTACATTATCCCTTGTGACGAAGCGGTAAGAATAATTATTGGTATTGCTCACGGTCTAAAGGCAGCCCATGATAAGGATATAGTTCATCGTTCTGTAAAACCTGATAATATTCTTTTGTACAATGGGGTACCTAAATTACTGAATTTCGATTTGGCTTACCAAATCGAGGACGAGCATCTGACAGTTATAGAGGATCCTAGCCAGCTAAAGGATGATGGTTATATTGCCCCTGAAATGCTAGTGGGCAAGGATATTGATGAAGGAACTGATCTCTTTAGTTTGGGTGTCATAGCCTTTGAACTAATAACCGGTGAAAAGCCGTTTAGATCATCAAGAGAATTTACTGCACATGGAGGACGGTTAGGCGAGCAACGGCTTGATAAGTTATCGGTAGCTGGATTAAAACAAGATACCATCGATATTATTGATGGCATGGTGATAGCTGATAGGAGTTCGAGAATAAAGGATGCCGAGTTAGTTGTTGAGGTAATTTCTGCAGAAATAGACCTTCCGACGAACTTGGAATCGCCGGTCGTAAACAGGCAATTGGAACCTAATGAAACCTATGATGTCTATGAGATAATGAGAATGATAGGGCAAGGGGCAGAAGCGCAAATATACCTTGCCCGGACCGCGCGGTTAGATGAAGTGGTCCTAAAAATGTTTAACATTGAGATCCCCAAAGAGAGGATTTTCCGTGAAGCCGAAATAGCCTCACTGATCAATTCCGCTTATGTGGTGCATAGTGACAATCAATATGGACACTGGGATAATGACCGCTATTTTATTGTGCTTGACTATATTGATTCTCATTCGATGCGCTGGTTTATTGATGAGGGTGAGCGCCCTAGTATAGAGCAATTCCGCAGTGTAGCCATCAGTCTTATGGAGGGGATTGAGGCTTTCCACAGATTCAGGGACGCTGATGGGTTCAAAAGGGTCTTGCTACATAGTGATATCAAACCTGAAAACATTTTAATCACCGAGGATAATAAACCTATTCTCATTGACCTGGGGTTGGCAGGTGAGCCAAGGGTGGATTGGTTCCAGGGAACACTTGATTATATTCCCCCCGACAATATTCTGGGAATCGATATGCAATATGCAGAAGACGGAGATCTTTTTGCACTGGGAGTCTGCTTATGGGAATGGGTTTATGGCATTAGGCCTTACGAGAAGCCTACTGTAGGAATGGTTCCTACTCTACCTGCCAACTATAATGTTTTGGATGACCATCTAGCACAATGGCTACAAAAAGCAGTAGCGACTACCAAGGAAGAGCGCTTTCTGACTATTGAGGACATGAAAGAGTATTTCTTTATGGAGCCTAGTGCTAACCTATCAGGTGGTGACCCTTCAAATGACACAACTCCCATAATTGACCCAACCAAAAAAGAAAAGACGGTAGAACACCAAGCAATCGAAGGCATAGTAATTAACAATTTTGTTTCTTACTTAAATACCTTATCCAATGCATCTGCCGCTAATGAAAACGCGACAGCCGAGTCGCAGATTGGGAGTGTCGACTTCGAACGAATAAGGGTCGATAACCCGGTAACCAAATTCATATATAGCCAGTTATTTGAACAAAATCGTAACGTAATACTAACTGGTAATGCGGGTGACGGAAAAACAACTATTGCAGCAGAAATATTGAAACAAAAGATGGGAGCGATATCGCAACTTAACAGCCGTGAAGAAATTGAAGGATTAACGGTTATTAAAGACATGAGCGAGTTACCTCAGGACAGTAGACCGCTGATATTTAAGGAAGCATTAGAAACCCCGGATAGAAGATTTCTTATCGTTTCTAATACGGGAACATTAATAGAAAACTTTCTTAAGATTGGCTTCGGTTCGGAAAAGATATCGGAGTCGGAGTTGCTTGAATGTCTGGAGGCGGAACGACCTTCCCTGATTTTCGATGATCAATTTATGTTGGTCAATTTAGGCAGGATCAATAGTATTGAGGCTGCGATCAATGTATTCCAGCGGATGACAGAGCCAAATAATTGGACTGCATGCAGCACATGTTCTCGAAGTGATATGTGCCCCATAAAACTAAGTATTGATCTTCTTGAGGAGCACAAAACCACGGTATCCGAACGGGTAAAATGGCTTTATCGACGTCAATTTGAGTATGGTCATCGATTAACTATGCGGCAAATGACTGGTCATCTAGCTTACGCTATTACGGGAGGACTGAATTGCGGTGCTGTCCATCAGATGGGACCAATTCAACTTACAGAGCAGTTGGAGGAATACATGTTCCATAACCGCCTTTTCGGGGATAACGGTACAGATGTTATTCCAGAGGCCGTACAATTATTGCCAGTCCACTATCTCCAAAAAGCTGAACTTGGTGTGTTTCTAGAGCCAAAGACCGAAAGAAAGATGATAGAAAAAGATATTGATCAAATCGATATTTCCCCAAAGCTAAAAGCATTGATCAGTAAAATAAAGGATGCTTCCAATATCGCACAGATGACAAGCAGAAAACAAATCCGCCGTTTGCTCTACTTCTTCATGCCCAATGACAAAAATGAAAATGCGTCTTTTCTTAACGGTTTTCTTAATTCACCAACACTAATAGATTTTATGAGGTATGTTGATGGGGGTATTATAGCTCCGTTAGAGGAAGATCGATTCCGAAAGTTAATATTGCAGGTATTACAGGAACAATGGACGGGAATCCGATTGCCTGAGGAACAATTTAAAATAAACGATCTTTACATTACTATGCGTCCCCCTAAAGGTTACGCCATGACCCAGATCATATTAGGTAGGATTCATGGTGAAGACTTTCAATTAGGGATAAATACCTTAAATGAGGTGGGGGAGCTAAGGAATAATCAGATGGTGTTGCGACTCAAGGATAGTAACATTGAGTTGGTCTTAGACTTGCCTTTTCTGGATTTTGTAGCTCGCCGTTATCAAGGTGAAATAGCGGAGCGAATATCTAAGTTTTATGAAGATCGTTTAGATCTATTCAAAGCCATGCTACTAGATGAGAGAGGAAATATAGAAGAAGATAAACTAGGGCTTTTAAAGGTAGGTAGCGAGAACTTCCAGGTTCTAACTATGAGAGTTAATGACGAAGTATTGGAGGTACTGCAGTGAGTTTACCTAAGCCCTTTCCTTATTATGAACCTTTAAACGATTATAACCCAGGAATACGTCTGTTTGGGAAAAGGTTTATTTCCGAACAGACGGTGCTGGAATTCGCCGCCGAATTCTTAAATGTCATATTCTCCGAGAAGTGGATAGACGGAAGCTCTGTATCCGGTTTATTACCATCTATGCAACAAGTTGAAGAATGGCCAGCATCCGCAAGCCTAGAATATAAGCCCCGGATAAAACTTAATCTCAAACTGTTTTCCTTTTTAAGCGGGTCGCGGGTAGATGGACGTCATGATGTTCACAAGGAGCAGTATAAAAGGTTGGTTGGTAACCTAAAAGACAAAGTTCACAGTAATAGTGAGCATAGCACTTTAGAGGCTATAGCATATCTAGAAAGCCTTTTACGTGCTTTTCAAGGCGCAGGGAGCAACCGTACCTGGTGTGCTCAGCCTTTTTACCCTCTGACAGCGAGCTTCTTAACCCAGGAGACTATTTGGAATGAAAACAAGGCAGTGTCTCTAAAGCCGGAATCTTGGGACTCATGCATCAATTCATTTAGTACATATTTCAGCACGACAAAGCATGCATTTATGGCAAGAGGCGGGGAACTTCTTTATTTGCAACTCTGTAATCTCTTTCGTCAAAGTAATACCGATATTAGAAAGTTGGCTGAAAAGTTGAATTTTGAAAACTATGAAGCCGACCTGGTATTACTCCACGATAGCCTTAACACGGGGTTTTCAAAGCTCAACGGTGTTTACACCAGGCCTTTAGATAACCTAGCTGATTTCATTGACGCATTGGACCCTGCTACCCAACGCTCAACCAATAGGGAAGAAAAACGCTTGGAGTGCGAGTGGGTTCCGGATGAGAGTTGGCCGGAAGGTTATGTGTTTGCAGTTGAACTATCACGTCTATTGAATGCAACTTTAGATCCGGTAGAGAGACTAGAACTATTTATAACAGGATGCTCTTTACAAGTGTTGCGCAGTATATGTGCGCAAAGCAGTCGTTATGTAGATATGAATAAATCTGATAATGCCTTAGGGTATAGTTGGATATTTTCCTCTCCTGATTCCTCTGCCCAGCAACGACGTGTTTCCAGCCGAAATCTTCAGGTGGTTCAAGGCATGATCCATCAATCTTTGAGATACCCTGACCTAATAGCCAATGCTGAAAAGGATCCACTGAATAGAGTGAGCGCACTCTATAAAGAAGCCGATAACCGCTATGGCCACAAACTACTTCTATCCTTGGGTAAAAAACTGAGCATCATTGTCCCTTATACCGGTCCCGGGGCAAGATTCGTTATGACCGACAGTTTGCTGAGATACTTGGTGGTGGCTTTGCTAAGACCAGGGGAACGGGTAACCTATCAAACCTTTATTAACCGGATGTATTTGCATTATGGCATAGCAGTGGAGGGAGAAGAATTAAATGATGCTCTAAGATGGAGTGATATGCTTGAGAACCATGCTATTCAACCAGTTAAGGGCTCATGGTTACAGTCTATGCTGCGGGCAAGCGGCTTTCTTACTGATCTGTCAGATGCCTGGTCCATTGTAAAGAATCCCTTCGGTGTGGAAAGAATGGCTAACGGGAGGAACCAAGAATGAACCTTGTTGATACAGTAACTGATTATATTATGGAGCAGGCTAGAAAGGGATCAGGCACCTACAAGTTTATATTGCCATCCTATTCTGCCAAAGTACTGTGGGCAATAGGAGACAAATTACAGGAAGCGGTTAGCATTCAGGAGACCCAGGGCAGCAGCATCGAATTTGTTTATCAAATAGCCAAACGATTAGGCGAAAAGTGGGATTCAATGGGTGATGCCGACTGCAAACACCATTATGGTTTGATCAAAAAAGCCGAATGGTACAATCGCGATAACAATCTAACTTTTTATAGGAACCTGGTTCGTGATCCTAATACGGATTGTCTGCTAATCGTTCTAGCTGGATACGAGGATATTGATGATCAGAGTAGTCTGGCCGATTTTTTTCACCTGGATCAGATGTCCATATGGGAAATCTGTTTGAAAGAGTCTTTTCAATCTTGGGTTGAAAAGCGGTTTGAAGCCTTGATAAATCTTGAGGATAATCAGAATTATATTCATGCTATAACGGATGTGTTGAATACTCTTTATGCTCAGGGCATTGCTGATCTTATTGGTATTAATGATTTTCTGAGTGGTTTAGATGTTCAGTATGTCACTAACGGAAATGACGCATATCGAGTTGTATTAGATAGCCTCCCTCACTTCAAGCTACCCAAGATGATTGGCATGTCCCGCACCAGCAGCAAAAAGGGCTTTACCAAATATGTTGGGGCAGCGCAGGAATTCTTTAATTATAGTATGTTCCTCAACGAGACTGATCGCGACAAAGCTCTAAAAAAATTGGGGGATTTTCGGGATGCAGATCCTTCTACGCGAGCCGAGCCTGAGGATGAGGAATTGGGCTGTTTCAACAGTGTGGATGAATTGGTGGAGGCAATCCAGGATTATATTGAAAACCGCTCAAAGGAGGCCCGACAAAGGCTTTATTCGGTTGATTTTGTCTTCATTTTTGATAAGGTATTAGGGTTTAAGGCTAAGAAGGAGAAAACTGAGAAATCCAAAGCTCCAAGAAAACTGCGAGGGGTATCTCCGGAGGTATTTCTTCGGGCTATCTGGTTAACTCTTGGGGAAGCCAGGAAAAAGACGATTGTGGGCAAGAAGGCCTTTTTGGCCGAATCTCTTGTGAACATTAGTGTTAGCAGTATCTTATTTAAGCATGATTTTGGCACTGGGGGCGAAGACCAAGAGCATGAATCTGCCCAGACTTTTTTGGTTAAGGTTCTAGGAGGCGTTGATGAATACTTGAAAAGTCACCTTCGCATCAAAACTAATAATGATGATGAGGATGGCATAATTAACATTAATACCTTACTCTGCCCTACTGCAAATGGCGCTTCAGTCAGTTATCAAAAAACTAAGACTGCCGAACCTTGCCTGAAATTTCAGGTTGTTCTTGAGACTGAGGAAGGCGAACATACGAAGGAATTCCTATGGATGTTGCCGGAGAATGATCCTACTCGTTTAATGGTTCACCTGGTGGAGTGGTCTCGAGAAATGTTCTTAAAAAGTGGTGATGCGTTACCGGCTTATGGAATACCTTATATATCCGAAATATATATGGCTAGAGAAGAAGAAGAGGCTATTCGTTTAACTGAAGCAGCATTGAAAACAGATAAATGCTTGATATTAAATTTATTGGATTGTAGCGAGCTCAACAGTGATCCAGGGTTGCCCTTACTTCGCCAAAGTGCTCAACATTATCAAATCCTTATAAAGGAGATCAACGATAAAGGCCTGTTATCGGCATTAGAAAGCCATTTCACTAACGTTCGACAATCCTGCGCGAAAATGTACAAGCATTACCTTGAGCATAGTGCCCATAGCATGATTGGCCCAATGCTTCTTAAAGCATTCTGTATAGTTGATGAGAAACTCAAGACTAATCAAGAGTGGATCTGGGATGAGCATCTAGATGCAGCTATTGTTACTCCCCTCCATCCAGCTCTGTTAGAAATGATGATCCATCAAAACGTTTATCTATGTGAGAGCTTTTGTTATTATGCCGGCTCCGCCCTTAGGGAGACTGGGGACAGGTTATTGACTGAAAAACAATGGGATAAGGTTGTGGATCTAGCGAGGATCCAGCGGCCGACCTTCGGGACTCTACGCGGTTATGAAAAGAATTTAGATACCAACATGCACAACTATCGGTATTTGCACCTTTTTGGTCGTTGTCAAGATAGTACCTCTTTCTTATCGTCACGACTTTTGCTCGAATACTTGGATGATGAAGAAATAGATGATACGAATCTTTTTAGAGAATCAAGAGCTTCTCTGCTTATACATCAATTGTTGATGGATTATCTTAAGCTCCACCAATATGCTAACGATGGCATTACCATTGCGGCATATTGTGGAAAGGAGATCCAACCTATAATTGCGGGGATAGACAGTTTCCTTTCCCGTATCCTTACCAACCGGGAAGAAATATTTGCCTTGCGATTGATAATTTACTCTGATAGCAAGGATGATTCCTCAGTGATGCGGTGGATAAATGCCTGGAAAGACCGGTGGCAAAGGGCTGAACTAAGTTCTTCTACCCAACATTATGATAAGTGCCGCATATCTATATCTTACCGGGTAATATCCAGAGCGCATAATAGTGAACAGTTCCGAAGTCTCCTTCAGCAAACCGATACTGATGTTAGCATTTTTATGGACTTCATTGATACTATGGTAAGTCATTTCGAAGCTTTGGGAGATTATACGGATTTACCAGAAGATTATAGGCGCTTCCCAATATTAGAGAAGGTTAGCAGTCGCAAAATAGGTGGCGGACAAGGCTCTCGAAGAGAAAGAGTCCTGAGTAATCAACGCTTCCAACTAGCCTCATTCCATACAGAAGTGATGGCTCGCTTAAGGAATAAGGATATCTCGCCTAGTAAACGGCATGCTGTTATAAGCTATTGTGATTATGAACCGTGGCGAGGAGTCATCGACGCTGCTCACACGCAGAGCGGCTGGGTAGTATGTATTGACCCCTCGATCGATGAGCATCTACTGCTCCGATCAGCAGGGGAAGATACTAAAGCCCGGGAGATTGTTGGCTTTGGTACAGGAGTTGGCCCCCATGGTGAAGACAATTTCACCGTTTCTACCGAACAATACTCATTGATAGATATTAAACATAGAATTGGAGCCCAAGTTAGGACTTTGTTTGGTCCCCTAGAGGACGATGATGTTGATAATATTTCCAAATGCTTAATGCAGGAAGCTTTGCATATTGCCGGCTTATCTTTAGTTAAGGCTACGGGGCCGATACGGTTTGTAAGGGAGTTCATCGCCAACACTATGGTTCGCAGGCTTTTAGTGAGAGATCAGACTGCCTTTTGTGATGACATAATATCTCTTGATGCATATTTACATTGGTTTTCTGAGGCTGAAGATGGCAAAAGGCCCGATTTATTAAGGATAAAGGCTACTATTGTAGATGGCTTTTTTAACATTGAAGCGCAACTAATTGAATGTAAATTGGCCCAACAATCTGAAGGTTTCTTGGAAAAGGCGCGTGATCAGTTAGAAAACGGGCTGAAAGAGTTGATCCCTAGATTTAAACCGCGCCAAAAACACCAGCGGGTAGGCATTAATGATCGACCTGACCAACGTTTTTGGTGGATGCAATTGCACCGTCTAGTTGCTAGCAAAGGATCTAGTGATTTGAGCAATTATAAGGATACTTTGCTAGCCCTGGAAAGACTAAGCGAAGGCTTTTATAGCATCTCGTGGCAAGCAGCAGCCATGGCTTTCTGGACAGACATAGACAAAGATACCTTATACCACCTTAATGGGTGGCAGTATAGCTATGAGAGCCAGGAGTTAATCATCTCGGTTGCCAATGCAGGTAAAGACTTCATCAGGAGTGCATGTGTTGATAATCAAGGGGCCGATATATATGACAATAATAGCAAAATTAGATTTGAGCTGGACCCGTCTTTGGTAATGATAATGCAACCAAAAGGCCAGGAAGCAGTTGAGATCGCAATTGAGCAGGGTCAAGGAAGCGCGGCTGAAATTGGACCGACCCAAGACAAATCGGAGTTAAAGCCGGAGAGCAAAACAAAGCAAGAACCGGAAGTAAAGTCGGATGAACATGCAAAAACAGGCAATGATCAGAAGCCCAAGACAGAAAGTACCGTTCGCATTCCTCAGCGGATTCTCTTAGGAGCTTCTAGTCCAATAAATGATTTATACTGGGAGTTTGGCCATCCGGATTTGCCCAACCGTCACATCCTTGTTTTTGGTGCATCCGGTACTGGGAAGACCTATCTAATCCAAGCCTTGATGTGCGAGTTTAGCAAAACTAAAACTAATTCATTGGTTGTCGATTATTCTAATGGCTTTATCACAAAGCAATTGGACCCAGTTACGGTCGCGCGCCTAAATCCTAAACAACATATTATCAGGAAGGAACCCCTCCCCATCAACCCTTTCCGCCAACAGTGTGATTATATCGAAGATATGGCCCTTGAAGAAACGCCGGCGAATACTTCCGATCGAGTCTCCGGCGTTTTTTCCGATGTATATAACATTGGGGAACAACAGAAGGCGGCTCTCTACAATGCCATACGTGAAGGGGTTGAAGAACAGGGCACAAATTTCAATCTCAATAGTCTAATTGATAAATTGGAGGAGATTAAGGGCCAAGGTGGACCGAATGTTGCTTCCTACGCAACCCTTATAAACAAAATTCAATCCTTTGTTGACATGCATCCTTTTGGCTCTGAAGAACTTGAGAGCTGGGAAAAGCTGTATACGGACGATCAAAACAGTTGTCATGTTCTGCAATTGATCGGCTTTTCCAAGGAGATGCAACGGTTAATCACGGAATTTTCGCTGATTGATCTATATTGGTACTACCGTGCTAATGGTAACCAATACAAACCACGGGTAATTATTCTGGATGAGATTCAGAATTTAGACCATAGGCTTAACAGCCCGTTAGGACAGTTCCTGACTGAAGGGCGTAAATTCGGTATATGCCTGGTTCTAGCTACTCAAACCCTTAGTAATCTAGATAAAGATGAACGGGATAGACTTTTCCAAGCCAGTCATAAATTATTCTTCCGACCGGCGGACACGGAGATCAAGTCTTTTGCTACCGTGCTCTCTGATGCTACTGGGGAAAAGGTTGATGATTGGGTTAATCGTTTGTCTAACTTAAAACGGGGAGAATGTTATTCCTTGGGGCATGGCGTTAATGAGAAGACCGGGAAATTGGATATAAACCGTTGGGCCAAAATCAAGATTACTTCTTTGAATGACAGGTTTATGGAAGGAGATGCATAAGCAGTGTTGCCATTTAGCTTCCATCAAACCTTTATTCCAGAGAGAAGATACATTACGTCGCTTCTTGAGTATTCAAGAACGGAAAACGAAGGTTCAATTCATGATATAGCGGAAACTACTGGCATACCTATGGGGAAATCGAGCGGTAAAACACCGGCTATTGTTGATTATGCCAAGGGTATGGGATTAGTCTCAGTAGAAGAAATAGGGTCAAAAAAGAGAATTTCTCTGACGCCCTTTGGAGAGCTGGTGCTAAAAAGAGATAAATTCATAGATGAAACGATTACCCAATGGTTACTGCATATCAATCTATGCAATAACCTAACCGGAGCGTCTGCTTGGAATGTAGCTTTTGGAATGGGTACTACTTTAATTGGATCTCCATTTACCAGACCAGCGCTAGAAAACTTACTGATCAGTTACCTAGGGCCTAGTAGGGATCCCGTTGGACCTTTGATACAAACTTACGTCGAGCCCGCTGCATTTGGCAATGCCTTAATTGTTGAGGCCGACGGCAAACAGATACATCGAAGGGCTGCACCGATCCTTGATATGTATACTAATGCCTATGCAGCAGTAATACTGCAACTATTTGAGACGTACTTCGATGGTGTGAATCAGGTCACACTGGATGATTTTAATTCACGAACTCAATTATTCGACATTTGTTATTGGAGTGCCTTTGATTTTGAGACCTTATTGTTGAGTATACAGGCAATAGGCCATATATCAGTCGACCGAACGATGATGCCTTGGATACTGGAGAAACACACTGATGCTGATTTAGTATGGCCGGAAATTTACAATCAGCTTATTTAGGGGGGGGAGCGCTATGAAGCTGAAAGATATGGTGGTCTTCCGGGAAGATCTCATTTTTAATGGTGCAGTACAACTAAGTTGGTTTGAGAGCAATCGGAATAAAGCTAATAAAGCAGCCGAGCATTTTGTGTTTCATGGACCTCAATACCACGGAATATCTAAAGACGATGCTAACCACGGGTTGGTTGATACTGCTACATTCACATCTGGGATAATCGAACGTCTTAGCTTTAAAGAAACAGAGAATCCTTTTTTATTGGCTGTAGCCGGTTATGGGACTGGAAAATCCCATTTGGCGGTAACAATTGCTGCGCTATTGGAACAACCATATTCAAAAACGGCTGAGATCATTATCGAAAATCTATGCATGGCTGATCAAGAAATTGGCAACGATGTTCGAGCTATGTTTAATGGCAAAATTCAACCTTTCATAGTAATAGCTCTAAACGGGATGCAGGACTTTAACCTTGAAAATGAGATTATTAGGCAAGTCTATGTTGCATTGAAACGAGAAGGCTTAGATACTTCAATCTTAGAGTCGTTACGACCCCGTTTTGAGACCGCAATTAGGTTCTGTGAGAACTATTTTGAAATTCACAGGAAGGACTTTTTAGAGAGCTTCGGCAGCAAGTGTACGTCTGCTTCTGTTATTAAGTTGCTTCAAGCAAGGAACGAAGAAGCTTATAAGAAGGTAAATGATATATACAGGAAGGGCATGGGGAGTGCAATTCCAGTTAGGGAAGCAGAGGATTTAGGGAGGTTCTTAAGAGTTGCCAAGGATACCTATTGTGGGCCAAACAAACCCTTTGCCGGAATCCTCATTATATTTGATGAATTTGGGAGATACTTGGAATTCTCAGTACATAAACCTCAAGTGGCTGGGTTAGGCTCTCTGCAAAAACTCTTTGAAGCAGTCCAGACAACTAGCGATGGCGTTTTTATGGTTGGGTTTATCCAATATGAAATCCAGGCCTATATAGCTAGAATAGCTCCCGAGCTACGTGTCGATTTAGAACGTTATGTGGAGCGTTTTCACAATGCTCAAACCGTACGTTTGTCAACGAACCTGGAAACACTGTTAGCTAACTTGTTAGAAAAGAAAAACCTAGAATTACATCACGATCCGCAAGGTTCTGTACTTGAAAGCCCCCAAGCACTGCAACTATCGATGAAGAGCTGGCTGCCGGAAATGAAAAACCATTCCATTTGGAATGAAGAAGAGGCGTTTGCGAGGGTAATCTATGAAGGTTGTTGGCCACTGCATCCTGCTGCGACCTGGTTGCTTTATAAGTTGGCCTCCATAGGGAGACTGTTGCAGCAGCGATCTGCCTTGTCGTTTGTGGCCGATGCTTACAACCGATTTGAGAATAGGCAAGTCGATTATGGAATGTGGATTTGGGCTGTTGATTTATGCAATGATGCTATGGTAGATGAGTTTCTAACCTCTGAAGACTATGGGCAGCCGGGTATTGCCCATAAGTATGAAGGTGCTCTAAGCAAATATGAAACTGACTTAAAACGAAGGCATAAACGGGTATTAAAAGCAGTTCTCTTGGCTGTCAAAATTGGTATTAGGTCTTCCGAGGGGGGCTACGAACGTATTATTTCCCTTTTCTCGGGATTAGATTTCGAAGTTACGTCTGAAGCAATGCATTATTTAGAAGACGAATACGGCATATTAGCATGGAATCCGCAACTAAAACAGTATGAAATATTAGGGGATGCGGTATCTCGAAGAGTATTCACTGAATACGTCAGTAATAGAGTTAAGAATATATCTCAAGCCCAAAGAGCCGATATATTTGCGCAAAAGATGGCGGAGTGGAATGAAAAATGGAATTTGAAATTGTTCAATCTTAGCTACGGCAGTAGGTATGAAATCTCTACCAGGGATTGGGATTACAGAGTGAATTATGCAAATCCATTGACTTTAAGCAACCAATTAGAAAACATGGTCAAGCAATGGCGCGATGGAATAAAGGTTGACGATGAAAAAGGCATTCTAGTGTACTGCTATGTTGGGCCCCGTAGCTCAATTGAACTTATGGAGAACAAAGCGAAGGCAGTAATAAAGGATGTCTGTCAGAAACAGAAGATAACAGATGGTTGTCCAATTGCCATAATATTGATAGACGACAATGATGGGTATTTGGGTGAGTCTTTAGCTGATTATATGGTGCTGGAACAATTAAGTGAAGCAGAGGTTCAGAAGTTCGGAAACTTTGTCGAGGCTCGAAAAAAGCAATTGGACAAAGTGATCCAGGATACTTTCGTCAAATTGGTTGCAACGAGGACGACGGTATTTGGTGACGAACAGCAAATCGAGGGCGAAAGGCTAGGCGAGCAATTAACTAGTCTATTTGAGAACTTATACACTAAGGTCATTCCTTATCCATTTGATGGATTTGCAGCTGTCCATGGAAATGCACGTCCAGACTGTAAGACTTTCACGGGGGATTTATTTCTCGGAAATCTCGATAATGAGCGCATAGCTCAATACAACCCACAACAACGCAATCGTGCGGTTAGCGTGATAAAAAATTCCTGGGGGGCTATCGATGCAGATGGGTCAGTTCGCCAGATACCAAGCAACAAGAACATTGCGGAAATCTTCGAAGGCCTGGACGAAGTATTGGAAAGAAAACAGAGAATGAATCTTGGGGGCCAAGTGCGAAGAATATGCAAACCTCCCTATGGCTGTAATATAGCTTCAGCCGGGATGCTAATAGCTTTATTTATAGGTGCGCGCAAGGACAGCATAAATAGTTACAAAGACCAAAAAAAGGTAAGTATCGAGGATTGGCTATCAACTGCTTTTAAAAACAATTTATTGGCCGAATCTGTTCTTGACTCTACTGAAATTATACTTGTATCAGAAATGGACGCAGAAAAATGGGAACGGACATTGGAAAAGTGGGAAAACGAAACTACCTATACCGGGAGAATTAATTATTACAACGAGGTTAGAAACTTGGAACATAAGAGGGAGATTCCTCAGGCACTTTTCTACAGATATAAATGGATGATGGACAAATATGAGGAAGCTAAAGAGAGAATCCAAGATTGGGAGAATCGGGTGAACAGATCCAAAAAATTAGTCCAAG
>LSQX01177424.1_pt1 | contig 14190 bp, 19 predicted proteins | sample 654561 | NCBI WGS metagenome assembly LSQX01 (sample SAMN04489861, study PRJNA283612) | anaerobic digester metagenome | isolation source: 4 biogas reactors fed with cattle manure at either 37C or 55C with and... | place: Denmark: Kongens Lyngby | collected 2014
TAATTAGCTTTTCTCAAAGTTCTGAAATTAAAACTTTAAAAGATGAAAAAATAACAACTCTTGAAAAGCTTGTTAAATCAGAGCAAGAGCTAAAAAAGTGTGAAGCTAAAGTAAATGAACAAAATCAAAAAATAGAAGATATGAAAGTTGAAGTTACATATATAGAGCCAAAAAGTATAGAAAAAGTTAAAAATGTATTTATAAAAGATTCGACCTGTGAGTCTGAGTTAAAAGCATATAAGGAGTTGTTTAATGAGTAAAGTTTTAATACTTTTATTTTTATTTGCTTTAGCATTTACAGGATGTGCTCCAAAGATACAAACAGAATATATCTACAAAGATGTGTATGTTCCAGTTAAGTGTAATGCAAAAATGCCAACAAAACCAACAAATGATGGAAGCTTTGAGTCTCATAAAGAAAAAATGCTTTATTTTTTAAGAACGGAGGCTCTTTTAAAAGAGTGCATAGGAGCTAATGATGAGAGTAACTAGTAAAAAACAAAAAACAAAATCAGAGTTCAAAGTTTATGATGAATTATTTTGTTTAACTATTCTTATATTTTGTGGATTATTTGCTTGTGAAATGTTAGTAGCTACTGGAGTTATAAGATGAAATTAGATGATTTACTTTTCATGTGCATTTTATCAGTTATCTCTTTTGTGGCTGGTGTAATTGGTCTTATAAATAGAGCTGAACATATAAACAAAGAAAAATTAAAAGACAAAATCATCTTTTTATGGTTTGGTGGAGTTAGCTCTGTTTTAATTGGACTTATAGCTTATGAGATAAGTTTTTATTTTTTACAAAATCAAAGAGTTTGTTTGGCAATTAGTGCATTTTGTGCATGGATTGGTACAAGATTATTGCTTGAAGCTCAAAGTCGAGCATTACATTTTATTCAAAACTTTAAAAAAGAAGATTAGATGTTAAATTTAGTAGAACTAAAAAGAAGATTAGAAAATATTGTTCAAATTGGTCAAGTTAGTGCTACAAAAAATCAAGATGGAAAAGCACTTGCTAGAGTAGTTGTGCATGATGTTGGTGAGGATAAAAGAGTAACTGATTTCTTGCCAGTGCTTAGTCTTGCAAACTCTTTTTTTAGAGTATTTTTTCCAATAAGAGTAGGTGAGCAAGTTTTAGTAATAAGCCTTTTTGGTGATGCAAATAAAGGATTTATTCTTAGATCTATATTTAATAAATCTTGTAAAGAGCCAACTGGTGCAAGTGAAAATAAAGCAATTATTGAATTTGAAGATGGAGCAATTTTTTCTTATGACACAAAAAGTTCTACTTTAGAAGTTTTAAATCCAAAGATTATAAATGTAAAAGTTGGTGAAAGTGTAAATGTTGAAGTAGGGCAAACAATAGTTGTAAATGTAGGACAAAGTGCAAAAATAGTTGCACCTACTGTTGATATAGAATCTACAACTACAACTATAAAAAGTGCAAACATAAACTTACTTGGACAAACACTCATTGAAGGTGGAATTACTACACGAGGTGCAGGAGGTGGAGCAGGAACTTTTAGTATAAATGGGACTTTAGATATTACTCAAAATTTATCTACAGGTGGAAATGCAAGTATTGGTGGAAGTATTAGTGATAGTAAAGGTGATTTAACAAATCACTCAAACGAAGGGTACGGAAGAGATTAATATGGCAAAAAGAATATCAAAAGAAAAAAGCTTTAAGCGAATAATAGAAACTCCTTTAGGAACTAGAGTTTATCTTCCACATTTTGGTTCAAGAATTCATGAGCTAATAGATAAAACAATGAACCAAAAGTGGGTATTACTTTTTCAAAAATATCTATATGAATGTTTTTTTGATGAGAACTGGAAGCCTTGGGATGATAGATTAATTCCAGATGGAGTTACTATTACTTCTTATGATGAAAAAGAAGCAGCTATTACTTGTGAGATAAAGTTTCAAGATGGAACAGTTTTATCATATAGTTTAGGAAGTGAAAAGTGATTAATATTGAATCGTTGCCAAAGCCAGATGTATTATTAGAACTTGACTATAACAAAATCAAACAAGCAAATATTGATGAGCTTAAAAAACTTGATCCTGAGTGGGAGCATATAGAATCAGATGATTTTATGCCAAATATTGAAGCAAATGCATATAGAGAGTTGCATTTAAGACAAGAGTTTAATCAATTAGCTCTAGCTTTCTTTTTAGCTACTGCAACAAAAGCTGATTTAGATCACTGGGGAGCTATTTTTGATTGTGAAAGACTAAAAGGGAGTAAACCTTGGGCAAATTATACTTTTAGTTTAAGCGAAGCAAAAAGTAGTGATATAACTATAAATAAAGGTTTGGCTTTAGCTGATGATGAGAGTAAATATGAAGCTAGATTGCTTGAAGATATAGTTATAAAAAAAGGTGAGCTTGAAGCTGTTGGAAGAGTGGAACTGCAAGTTTATACATCAAGTAGTGATGTTCAAACAAATAATATAACTACAACTCTTCCTTACATTTTAAGTGCAAAAGCCACTTCTGAGTTTAAAGCTGGATCAAACGTAGAGAGTGATGATGATTTCAGATTTAGAATACTTTTAAGTATGAGTGACAAAAGTACAGCTGGTTCAAGTGCTACTTATAAATCTTATGCATATAAAGCTGATGAGAGAATTGAAGATATAAAAGTTGAAAATGGTTTAAAAGATTTTTCTACTTACATACCTCTGTTTTTAGGAAAAAATGAAGTTGAAATTATAGAAGGGATTAGAAATTTAATAGCTGACTTTTGTACTGTAAATGTTTACTACTATTCTCAAAATGCAGATATTTTAATGAAGCAAAGAATAGAAGATAGTTTAAATAGTGAGAGTGTAAGACCTCTTACAGATTATGTAAAAGTTGTAGAAGCAACTCCAAAACTATTTCAAGTAGAAGCTGTTTTAAATTGTGAGAAAAATCAAGAGTATGGACTTATTCAAACTCAAGCTTTAGAAAATTTACAAAACAATTTAATGAAACTTAGAAAAATAGGGGAGAGTATTACTTTATCTGAAATAAATAATTTTTTAAGAGTTGGTGGAGTTAAAGAGGTAGTTATTGTAAATCCAACGCAAAATATAGAAGTGTTATCTCATGAAATAGGAGTGTGCGATGAATTTAACATCTCTACTGCCACAATCTGAAGATAGTAAGTTAAAAGCTATTGATTTAGCTTATGAGACAAGAGTTGCAAAAATAAAACAAGAGCTGCAAGTAATATCAACTTTGGCTCAACCAAAAAGAGCAGATGAAAGATTTTTGCCATATCTAGCACATAGCCATCAAGTTGCTTTTTGGAGCAATGATTTAACTTTAGATGAAAAAAGAGCAATTATTGACTTTAGTATTCATCTTCATAGAAAAAAAGGAACTCTTTTTGCTGTTAAAGAGGTTTTAAAAAGGTTAAACATTGATGTTAAATTTTATGAGTGGTTTGAATATGAAGGATTGCCGTATCACTTTAAAATAGATGTTGATTTTATTTCAAGACCAGCAGGGAAAGAAGAATTAAGACTAATTGAAGAGTTTATAGAAATCTATAAAAATGAAAAGAGTGTTTTAGAACTAATTAGTGTAAAGCTTAGATCTAATCTAAAAGAAAAGGTTGCAGCTACAACTGTTACAGGCGAAAATATACAAGTAGTTCCTATGGTATCAAGAAATTTATTTACTGATACAAAAGAAAAACTAGCACTAGTAAGTCTTATGAGCGAATATTTAGAAATAAAACCTTTAATTGTAGAAGATTTTATTTTTAATGGCAAAGAGAATATTGCACTTGCAACTATGATGATTGAATATTTAGAAATAAAACCTTTAGTTGTGAGAAATTTATTTTCTCAAAATAAAGAAAATAATGCAATGAAAGTCAAAATGAGTGAGAAAATCACAATGAGTTTTAAAATAGGAGAACAATAAAAATGAATTTTTACACGGTTTTAACAAATAGTGGAATAAGTGCAATTATAAAAGCTAGAGCATCAAACGAAGAGGTAAAGCTTAGTACAATTGCAGTTGGGGATGGAGAGATAGTTCCATCACAAATAATGGAAGGCTTACAAAGTGAAAAACATAGATTTAACATAAATACTATAACACAAGATTCTACAAATCCAGGGTATTTAGTTATAGAAGGGATTATACCAAGTACAGTTGGTGGTTTCTATATATCAGAGGTTGCTTTATATACAGATGATAATATACTTTTTGCAATTGGTAGTTTGCCAAGAACATATAAACCACTTTTAGAAGAGGGAAGCGCAAAAGATCTTACTATAAAAATGATTATAGAAGTTACAAATGCAGATAGTGTAAGTCTTAAAATTGATGATAGTGTAGTTTTAGCAAGTAGAAAATTTGTAGAAGATACACTTGAAAACTATATGCTAACAAGCAATGCTGTAAGTAAAACAGAATTTGAAACAATGCTAGCAAGTTATTCATTAATCAATAAACCTACAATTATTTCACCTGCAAATTTTACTACTGATTACATAGGAGCTGTAACATCAACTTACAGTACAAGCAGTAGTTATGAAGGATTACAAACACGAGTTGTATGGGAATGTGCTTTAGATGCTAACTTTAATGATATTATAGACAGATATGAAGGAAGTGATAATCTAACTAGCTGGACACCTACTATTGGACTTGCTCTAACTCAAGTATTTATAAGAACTAAGCAAATTAGTGATGGACATATAAGTGATTTTAGTGACGCAATTAGTTTTACTACTCCTAATATCTTTGTTCAGCCTCCAACAATCACAGTTGAGGGTGCGCCAAATGATATTAAAAAGAATGCAAAAATCACACTTAGTGAATTTACTATTTATAATGGTACTGATGAACATTTAAGTACAGATTATCAAATACTTAAAAACAGTGATGGGAGTCTAGTATGGGAAAGCCCAGGTAATACAGTTGATAAGCTTACTATTACTAGTGGTGATTTAGTTGAGAGCACGGAATATAGGTTTAGAGCTAGACATAATTCAACTAACTACGGAAGTAGTGCTTGGGTTGAAGTAATAGGAACTACAAAATCACAGTTTACTCCTACAGCTGGTATACAAGGAACTAAAGGATTTAGTGTTGCCCCAACAGACCAACCTTTTGCACTGTTAGGTCTTGCTGAGATGACAGGTACAAATGATCCTGAAAGTGACAACTATGGAAACTACATACATACAAATGGTTCGATTGTTTGTTGGTTGACAAAAACATTTTACAGAGTAGGACATCCAGATTCACCTAGGTATGTAACTTATGGAGAAAATGCTTTAGATATGGTAGGTACAGATGTATTTGCAACTGAAGCAGAAGCAAATGCAAGTGGATATGCACTTCCTAGATGTTTTATCAATAATGGAAAAGAACAACCTGGGGTTTTTGTAGATAAATATATGAATAGTAAAGATGGTAATAGTGCATCTAAATCTGTATTTGGTGGAGTTCCAATATCTTTGGCTACAACGGCTGGATATACAGTTTCAAATGGTATGACTGGTTGTACAGGAATTCTAGCAGATGCTGTTGTTTTAAGTAAAGCAAGAGGTGAGAGATGGAATTGTACATCTGCATTTATTTATGGATATTTAGCCTTAGTTTCAGTAGCACAAGCACAAGCTGCAACAAGTACAGCAGATGTCGCTTGGTATGACCCAACAGGTGTAAAAAACTATCCTAAAGGTTGTAATAACAATGCTTTAAGCGATGTAGATGATACAACTGTTGTGTATGCAAGTGCTGGAGATAGTGGAAATGCAAACAAGCCAAAAACAGGTGCGACTGCAAACTTTGCAAAAACAACTCACAATGGTAGCAACAACGGGGTTGCTGATTTGAACGGTGGAATGTTGGAAGCGACTATTGGAATCACAAACTTTGGTTCAAGTGCAACAGCCTCAACAAATATAACAAATGACACTATATATGTATTAAAACATTCAACAGATATAGCAACTCTAACGGCTGGATGGAATGGTGCAACAGATGTTTGGGGTGATGCTGCAAATCTTGCAACTAAATATGATTCTGTTACAAGTCCGCATCCTTTAGGTTCTTCTACTGGAAATGCATATTGGGGGAATGGTACAAATGCTGTACTTCAAAATGATTTAAGTGGTGTTAATAGAGATGTTTGTGGATTTATACCTAAAAACTCAAGCTCAACAGGAGCAACAGGAGCAAATCTTTTTGGAAATGACTATATGTATAAACAGAATATCCAAAATATGGTACCACTCACTTGTGGGGCTTGGAACAACTCTGCGGATGCGGGCGTGTTCTATCGCTCTTTCAACAACTGCCGTTCGAGCAGCTACTACTTTGCTGGGTTTCGCGCTTCCGCCTATTTCGCGTGATGTGTTGGCTGCTACGAGAGTAGCAGCATAAAAGAATAAATTTAAAGAGAAAGGTTTTTTTGTGAGAAGTACAGGTGTTAATCCAGAAACTAATATGCATACAAAATTAATAGCTTTTATAAAGTTAGCAAATATACATCTTAACCATTTTCCAAACCACGAAAAGTTTGGATTATGTACACAGATTAGAAATTGTATGTATGATGTTTATAACTTAGTTACTGAATGCAACAAAAGGCATCACAAAAAAACCACTCTTACAGTCCTTGACGTAAAACATGAGCAGTTAAGGATGTTGTTTAAAATAGCTCATGAATTAGGCTACTACAATTATAAGAATAGCAAAATCCAACATAAGGAAGATGAAGCAAACAGAAGATATTTAGCAATAAATATGATGATTGATGAAATTGGATGTATGATTGGTGGCTGGATTAAAAAAGATGATAGCCAAAGGGAGAGTAACTAAAATGTCTAGTGTCACTTGTGGGAATTGGAACAACTCTGCGAATGCGGGTGTGTTCAATCGCAATTTCAACAATAACCGTTCGAATAGCAACAACAATTACGGGTTTCGAGCTTCCGACTATATCTCTAAACCTCAAATTTCAGGTGAAAAAAGTGGAGAAATAGGGGTGACTTTTCCTGTTGGTAAAACAACGAAATCTGCAGAGAGTGTGACTACTAAAAATTCACACTCTTACGACTATTTTTTAGATATTAACAATTTATATGATGCCTATTTGAGTGCTAGAAAACATAAAAGAAATAAAAAAGCAATATTTGAGTTTGAGAAAAGCTTAGGATTAAATCTTTATTCTTTAAAAAAAGAATTAGAGGATTTAACTTATAAACCAAGTGCATATCGTACATTTTATGTTTACGAGCCAAAACAAAGATTAATAGTAGCACCAAATTTTAGAGATAGTGTAATTCAACATCTGATTTACAACTATATATATGATCTGTTTGATAGAAGTTTTATCTACGATAGCTATGGTTGTAGAAAATTAAAAGGTACTCATAAAGCAAGTGCAAGATTGCAAAACTTTATGAGAAAACATAGCAATGATAAATACTATCTACAACTAGATATTAGAAAATATTATTACAACATTAATCACAACATTCTAAGAAATTTTATCTCAAAGAAAATAAAGGATGAAAGAATTGTAAATCTAATAATGCTATTTGTTGATACTGTAAAAGGCATAGGATTATTTGTAGGGAATGTTTTATCTCAGCTTTTTGGTCTTATATATTTAAGTCCTTTAGATCACTTCATAAAAAGAGTTTTAAAGATAAAGCACTACATTAGATATGTAGATGATTTTGTTCTGGTTGGATTAGAAAAAAGTGAAGCACATATTTTAAAATCAAAAATAGAGAGCTTTTTAAAAGATAATCTTAATTTGGAATTATCAAAATTTAGAATTGCAAAAATAAAACAAGGTTGCAATTTCGTAGGGTTTAGGACTTGGAAAAGAGTTAAGTTTATAAGAAAACATACTTTACATAATTTTTCAAAAGCGGTGAAACTTCAAAAAGAAGCTTCAATTATTTCAATACTTGGACATGCAAAGCATTCAAGTAGTCATAAATATTTAATTTCAAAATTAGGAGCATAAATGCCACATTATAAATATAAAAAAATAGTAACAGAAGGACCTTTTGGAACTATAATAGGACATAGAAGTAGTGATGAGAATAAAATCATCACTTTGGGTGATATAGGAGAATACACTTATATCTATGCAGAAACTTTAGTTGATCAGCCAGATGATTTAATATTTGAAGAGATTATCTTAGATAAAAGCGAACTAGATTATTTAAGAAGAAATGATGTTTATATAACAGGACTTGAAGCATCAATTCAAGCTGAAATAAAAAACATAGTAAAAGACTATCCACAGTTCGAGATAGATACTTTTGCAACTCAAGAGAGTGAAGCAAATGCTTATATGAAAGACAATGAAGCACCAACTCCATTTATTGATAATCTTTGTTTAAATAGAGGTATTGAAAAAAGTGTAATGGTAGCAAAAATATTAGCAAATGCTCAAGCTTTAAAACTTGCAACTGCACCAATTATTGGTCAATACCAAAAAATAGTTAGTACGAAGTAGTTTTAAATGTTTAGTTTTTGCAAAAGATGGAAAGGTAGTTGCACTTGTTTTTTAGACAAGCTTTTTAACAAAGATTGGAGTGAATGTTGCAAGGCTCATGATGTTGACTATGAGAGTTTAAAAAAAGGTGATAGTACAAAACCATCTGATTTTAAGTTCTTGGAGTGTTTAAAAAAGAAAACTTGGAAACCAGTTGCTTATTTAATGTATGGAGCTGTTAGATTGTTTGGTAGAAAATTTAAAGGAGGTGAATAGATGTTAGATTGTTTAAAAAAACAAAGGGTAGGGAATAATAAATTAAAAAAAGGAGATAAGTTATGAGTTTAAATCGTGGAATAGTAGCAAAATACAAAGCAAACAATCCCTACATAATCAAAGTTAGTTCAACCTTGCCTTTGGCAATGGTTTTAACTGCTGATTGTGAAGAGGGAATATATTGTTTTGATAGTCCAGAAGATGCACTTGAAAGTGTTTTTTTTAAAGATGTAGAAACTGGAAATTTAAAAAAGTATTTACAACTTGGAGTAGATGAATTCCCAGTTATAGTACCAACAATTGTATCTGTTGTAAATATAAAATATGAGGATGATGAAGCTAAAGTTAAAGTTGTAGATGAAGCCTTGATGAAAAGTTCTATTATAGAAGCAGTTAATGCTTTACGAAAAGCTTCAAGTACTATAAATAAAGCAAGTAAAAAAGGTGAACCAGTTACATATAAGCCAGATATTATTGTAGTTCCTGATTATCATATTGGAGATTTAGATATTTGTAACTCTATTAATACAGTTTGTGAATATTTAGGTGCTAGAACTTTTTTTGATGCTGATGCAGAACTAAACTCTGAAGCTTTAGCTTTTAGAGCAAACTTTACTTCAGATAGGATTACTTTAGCTAAGTGTGGTTTAGGAAAATGGAACACAACTTCAAATCAAACAGATTTTTATTGTGCAAGTGCTGTTTTGGCATTTTTAAGAGTTTATATAGATGGACAAAGCACAGTTGGTTATGCCAAATCTATTTCAAATAGAATTTTACCTTTCTCAAGTGTTAAGTATCCAGTTGAGTTTATAGCAGGTAAACAAGATGAGACAGATAGTTTAACAGAAAAACAAATTATGAGTTTTATATCTCACAATGGTATTCGTTCTTGGGAGTATGCAACTTGTACAAATACTATTTGGAAAGATGCAAGAAGAGTAAGAATTTTTGATTTAGCAGCTCAATCAACAGTTGATGCTTTGTTTGAAGCAGTTGATAAAGATATAGATGAGTTAATGGCTTGTAAAAGAGCCTTAGAAAACTTTATGGCTGATTTAGTAGGACAAAATGTAATGGTAGATGGCTTCAAAGTTTATCTAAATACAAAGCTTACAACACAAACAGCAATAGATGAAGGAAGATTTTATTTAGAAGTGGATTGTGATGATATGCCTAGTCCTAGATTGATTGAAGTTACATACAACAAAGTATCTCAAAGTGCAGAGAGAATTTATAAAATGATAGAGGAGGCATAAGATGAGTAGAAGTGTAACAGTAGAAGTAAATTGTTTTATAGAAGGGTATGGGAACTTAGGTAGAACTGTATCTTTTAAAGCTCCTGAGTTAAAACAAAAATCTATAAATGGAACAACTGGAGTTGGAGATAGATCTTATGCAACAGGACAGTTTGAGTCATTAGATAGTGAGTTTTCTTGTGCAGCATTACCTGAAGCTGTATTTAATGCCTTATCAAAACTCGATGAAGCAGAAATTATATTTAAAAAAGCTATTCGAACTGGCTCAAAAGTAGAAAACTATACATGGATTTGTAAAGGAGCTATTAGTATTAGTCACGGAGATAGTAAACCAGGTGAGACGTTAGATATTAAAGTAAGTCAAAAAGGGTGTAAAAAATATGTACATGAAGTAAATAACCAAACAAAAGTAAGAATTGACCATGATAATCTTATAGCAGAGGTTAATGGAAAAGACTTAATGTCTGATGTTAGAAGAATTTTAAGAGCTTAAAATTAATAAAAAAGGAGAATAAAAAATGTCAAAAGTAGTAGAAAATAAAAAAGTAGTTGTTGCTTATCTTGGTGATCAAAAATTAGAGTTATCTACACCTTTAAATATTGGTGGAAAAGAGATTAAAGAAATTGTAATAAAAGAACCAAAGCTAAAAGATCTAAAAGCAGTTGCTCATATATTAGATGATTTTGAACAAACAGTTGCATTAATAGCAAATAAAAGTGGTTTTACTATTGATGAAATGGATGAAATACCAACTCATGTGTATATGAGATTGAGAGAATTAGTTAAGCCTTTTTTGACTTAGGCTTAACTAAAGAATATATCCTAAAAGGTGCAGGTCTTATAGGATATATATATCACTTTAGTTTTAAGGAAATTATGAAGATGAAAGTTAGTGAGTTTATGTTTTTTATAGAAGATAGTAAAAATTATATTCCAAAGGTTGATAAATGAAAATAGGTTTAGGTATAGAAATAGGAGCTGTTTTTAAAGGTCTTGGTGCTTTTAAAGATACTGCTAAATCTGTAGATGAATTAAATCCAAAATTATCAACTTTGGGAAAAATAAAGCTTGGTATTACAGATTCTTTCAAAGCATTATCAACTCAAGTAAAACTTACTACAAAAGATATAGAAAAATTTAACTCTATAAAAGAGAAGATGGAGAGTACTAATTTAAAACTAGACTCTTTGAAAAATTATAGAAATGATTTTAAATCTTCTATCATGGATAAAGCGGCTCTTGGTACAACTGTTGCTTTACCTATGAAACTAGCAATAGATTTTGAAAGCTCAATGGCTGATGTAAATAAAGTAGTTAATTTTGATTCATCTGATGAAGCAAAAGCTTTTGAACAATCTATATTAAAAATGACTAGGTCAATTCCAATAAATGCAAGTGGTTTAGCTGAAATTGTAGCAGCTGGTGGACAGCTTGGAATCACAAAAGATAAATTGCTAGATTTTACACAAGTAACTGCAAAGATGAGTACAGCGTTTGATATGAGTACTGCTGAAGCTGGAGAGTCTAGTGCTACACTTATGAATATTTTTGGTTTAAGTGTATCTGGAGTTTCAGATCTAGGGGATGCTTTAAATCATCTATCCGACAACAGTGCTTCAAAAGCAAAAGATTTAGTAAATGTATTAGCTAGAGTTGGTGGAAATTCTAAACTGTTGGGAATAACAGCTGAGCAAACTGCAAGTTTAGCAAGTGCATTTTTAGCTATGGGAAAACCTGCTGAAGTAACAGGAACAGCTATAAATGCAATTTTCCAAAAGCTTGGAACTGCTGATAAACAAGGTAAAAAGTTTCAAGATGCATTAGAGCAGATGGGACTTAGTACTCAAGAGTAAAAAGAGAATATTAGTGAAAATGCAGAGGGTGCAATAGTTGATTTTCTTAAAAGAATACAAAGTATCGAAGATGATGAAAAGCTAGGTTTATTATCTGATATGTTTGGTGCTGAATATGCAGATGATGTAGCACTTCTTACTGTTGGATTAGATAACTATACAAGTGCGATAGGGCATTTAGCAGATAAAACTAAATATGCAGGAAGTATGAATAGAGAGTTTGAAGTTAGAAGTAAAACAACTGCAAATAGTATGGTTTTATTTAAAAATGGTATCTCTGAAATAGGTATAAATATAGGAAGTGTACTTTTACCAGCTTTTAACTCTATATTAAAACCATTAATAGGTATGACAAATAGTTTAGCTGAAGCTACAAGTAAATATCCAGTTTTAACTAAAGTTGTATTTGGTGCAACATTTGGAGTTATTGGTTTGGGAATTGCTTTTTCAACTTTAGGATTTATGGGAAGTTTTGCACTATCTGGATTGTTAATTGCTAGAAAAGGATTGTTATTACTTACAGCTGCTTTAAATTTTGCAAAAATTGGAGTTAGAGCTTTTATGGGAGCAACGGGAATAGGGCTGTTAGTTGTAGGAGCAAGTTTAATATATGAATATTGGGATCCTATAAAAACATTTTTTACAGAGCTTTGGGACAATCCTATGAAAAAGTTAAATGAGTTTTGGGAAGGTTTGAAAGAAAAGATGTCTTGGGCTAAACCAATTTTAATGGAGCTTGGTGCTTTATTTGGTAAGGTGAGTAAAGAGGAACTAGCAGCTTTTAAAAAAGATGAGGCTCAAAAAGAGTTAGATGAGAAAAAGAAAAGACAAGAGTTAGCAAAAGAGCATGGTATAGATGAAAATTCTATGGAAATGGAACAAAGAATAAATGTTTGGAAAAAAGAGTCAAATAATAAATCAAATATAGCATTAGATTTACCAAAAGCAGAACCTATTGTTAAGAATAGTCCTGTTTTTAAAGAAAATAATAGTAATTCATTACCAGATATTCCAAATGTAAATGAAACAACAACTAATACTACTAAGGTAGTTCACAATACTCCAACTTATCACATAACTGTAAATAATCCAGCAGATGGATTTGATATAGAAAAAGAGATGAAAAAAGTAGAACAAAAGAATAAAAATAAACAACTAGAGGATTTAGACTGATGATTTTAGGTATGTTAGGTGATTTTGATTTTAAGATGAATAAAGCAGAGTTTAATCAAATATCAAAGCAGATAGATTTTGGGTGGGTTAGCTCAGATAGAATAGCAAATTATTCATATCATCAAGCAGCAACAAAACCAAAGACTAGTTTTACATTATCTGGAGCTTTGATTATGAAATCTATTTATACTTTTGATAAATTGGAGAAATTAGGAGAGCTTCAAGAGCCAGTTCTTTTAAGCCTTACTAATGCACAACCTGTATTGGTTGTTATAAAAAGTCTTAAAAAAGATATGAGTAGGTTTATAAAAACAGGTGAATATATGGAGCAAGGCTTTAGTGCAGAGCTTGAAAGATGGTACAAATGAAACTAACTATTACACAGGAAAATAAAAGATTGGATGAAATAGTTTTTTCTCATTATGGAACACTAGATCACTTTCAAAAAGTTCTAGAACTAAACAACATTACTAAAGTTTTTTTACCTTTAGGTGATGTTATAGAACTTCCAGATATTGAAGATTTAGAAGAGAAAAAAGATGAATTTAGTGAAGTAGGAGGTCTTTGGTGAAACCTAGATTTAAAGTAGTTGTAAATGGAAAAGATATAACTCAAACTATAAATCAAAATGCTTCAAAAATAAGCTTTCACGACGAAGATGGAACATCAAGTGATGATATAAGATTGAGTGTTGAAGGAAGCTTTAGAAGACCAGCTTATGGTGATGAGATAAAGCTTTGGATTGGTGATGAAAATGCCATGATGTTTTGTGGAACTTTTGCTGTTCAAAACTCTAAAATCAGTGTAAGCAATGGAAGTAAAATTGAGATAAGTGCAACTGGAGTTGATTTCTCAAGTGGAACAAAAGTAAAAAGAAATAAAAGCTATGAAAATTTAAGTATCAAGCAAGTAGTAACTCAAATAGCAAAAAAGCAAGAGTTAAAAGTAGAGTGTGATTATGATGATTTATTTATTGTTCACATTGAACAATCAAATGAATCTGATCTTCATTTTTTAAAAAGGCTAGCCAGTGAATATAACGCTTTATTTTCTATTAAAAATAATACTTTAATCTTTAAACAAAAAGTAAAAGGTGATAAAAAGTCAGACGGACTTCCTAGATATAGTTTAAATATAAAAGATATTAGTTC
>LSQX01352722.1_pt1 | contig 14190 bp, 15 predicted proteins | sample 654561 | NCBI WGS metagenome assembly LSQX01 (sample SAMN04489861, study PRJNA283612) | anaerobic digester metagenome | isolation source: 4 biogas reactors fed with cattle manure at either 37C or 55C with and... | place: Denmark: Kongens Lyngby | collected 2014
GAACCTGCAGCCGACGGTTTTGGAGGGCGATACAAAGCTTTTTGCAACCATTTATATGTTTTTATAACCATTGATATTACTGCCGTTGACAGGCACTAACTTTTATAACCGATAATAAAAGTTGACTACTGCCTACAATTTCAGTAGTCAGAAAGTAGTCAAGAATTTTGATGCCACAAAATAAGAAGCCCTGGCGTTCGTCAGGACTTCTATATGTCTCCTAAAGGTTATTTACGCTTGCTTCTGAGATATTTTTGCCTGCTTTTTCTTACCGAACATGTTATCAAGCTTTTCGGCCGCTTCCCTATCCGGCTTTCTTAAGAAGTGAGAATAGATGCTTGTAGTTGTTGTTGCTTTGCTATGTCCGAGCCTTTTTGCAACTGTCTGTACGTCCACATTGTTAGAAATAAGCAGACTTGCATTTGTATGTCTTAAACCATGGAATTTAAGCGCAGGAAGGTTATTTCTTTCACGAAAGGACTTGAACCATTTTGATGGTGAATAGGGGTGTATAGGCGTGCCATCCCACTGAACAAATAAACGGTTACTGGTTTTATCCCACAGATCTCCGCAGGATAGCTTTTGTTCATTCCACCATACCTTATACTCTTTTAGTAAATCAATTACTATATCAGGCAGGGCGATAACTCTGGAGCTTGTCTCATTTTTCGGAGCCTTTGTGAAGGTTCCTTGTCCGGGAATATACTGTGAAGCTTGATGTATTCTTAATAGTTTATTCTCAAAATTAACATCAGACCATTCAAGGCCTGAAAGCTCTCCGAGCCTGCAGCCTGTATAAAGTGTCAGGTAAATCATAGTTTTGTACTTCAAAGGTTCTTTATCGAGTAGTTCAAGCATGGTCTCCGTGGTATCCTCATCATAGTGCTCCGGCTCTTTTGTCTCAACTTTGGGTGTCCGGACACGTTCAGCCGGGTTGTTCATGATAAGCTGCCATTGAACGGCAAACGTCAGAATTGAGCTTATAAGCCTGTGATGGTGCTTTATTGTCTGGTCTGATAGCGGAGCGGGTTCGCCGTTAATAGTGAATATCCGATCGACCTTAATATTTAATGATTTTGCTATCGCCTGGGCGGTTGTATGCTTTATCGACTTATAGCTTAAGGCTTTGCGAATTGTACGGACATCTATCCCGGTAGTTTCAGCGAGTTTTTTATCAGTAACTCCTTGAATAATCATTACTCCTTTAAGTTCCGGTTTTGCAATGTATGTCGGGTCTGATCGTATCCCTTTTTCCTTAAGGTTAGAGTAAAAATCCATAAGGTGATTTGGCTGAAGCTTCTGCAAAGTAATGTGCCCGATTGCCGGGAGGATCCTTTTAAGCAGGTCTTGGTACCGATGAAATGTTTTCGGCGCAAGTTCTGTTGAGGCATAATCTTTGATCCATAGTTCCACGAACTCTTCGAATGTCATTTTGGATCCGTCTAGATATGTACCGTTCTTAACCTCTTTCTCGAAATCGTGCGCTAGATCGTCAAGCTGCTTATCCCATTGCTTATCAGTCAACCCTTCAGGCCGCTTCACAGACATTTGTCTTGTATCTTTTTGTCCATTACTCTTGTATCCACATGAGACGGTAATTTGCCAACTATTACGCCCTCTTTGCCGGATAGATGCCATGTTATTCACGCTCCTTCTTTCTATTCCATTCTTCTCTGTTATAAGGGATATTGGCTAGTTGAGCAGTTGCAAACAAGTAAATATCTGCCTTGTACTCAACAGGAATATAGTCATTTGATATTAATGTTTGTGTTGCTGCATTCACTGATTTTTCAATGATTAGCATGTTGCTAAATATATCTCTCTTTAGCAAATCCATGGTTTCCAAATATGATTCATACTTTTTTGTAAAAAGGCCTTCTTTACAATCATCATAGTAGTCCATAAGCAAAGTTAAATAGTCGCATACAGTCCCAAGAAAAAATGTTATACTCTTGAAAGTACTATTTCCTTCAAAGACCTCATTCTGTTTATCTTTATGCTTTGTGGGCAAGTCTACATTTTCTGAATATTTAGAAAAACAATTTACAATATCATCAATAATGGTTTGTATATTTCGAATTGCATTAGAATTCTGAATACCAGTTTTTTCACTGATGATATTAAAGGATGGCTCATATTGTGGCGAAAAGTATTCACTGTTGCCGGTAAGATAATCAACTGTAACTCCGTAGTACTGAGCTATTTTGTTTAAAGTAATAAAAGGTGGTTCCCTGTCTCCATTTTCATAACTCGATAATACTGTTTGCTTTAAGCCCAGTTCCTTTGCTGCATTACCTTGGCTTATCTTTTTCTTATTATTACGTAAGTCCTTTATTCTTTTTCCGAACTCTATCAGTTCAGGCCTTTTGTCCTGTGATTGCTTCATATTGTCCTCCTTCCATCTACTTCTAACATAAAAGTAACACAACAAAAGCACAAAGTCAACACTAATCGTGGAATAACACAAATTGCATTATTACTGTACGTGTATTAAGCTTAAGACATAGGGTTGTTACTAAATAAGCAAAGGAGGAGGGTTCACCTTGATTAAACCTAAAACACAAAAAATTAGAAAGGCCAGGATAGAACAAGGTTATAACCAGTCTGATATATGCGCTGCGATTGATATGAATATAGCTTCCTATAATCAGATTGAGAATGGCAAAACAGGTCCCAGACCTAAAACTGCAAAAAAAATTTGCGACTTTCTAAAAAAATCTTTTGACGACCTGTTTGAATTGGTAGAGGAGGAATGAATATGTCTGAAATTGCACGTATTCGAACTATTGACGGATGTGTGTCCGAACTAAAGCAAATCGATCCCGGTTCACAAATCAGCCGTAACTTTGTGAGAAATCTTGTTCTTGCTGGAAAGGTAGCACACACAAAGGCCGGTTCAAAATACCTTATCAATTTTGATAGTTTAATAGCTTATTTGCAGAGCCCCCCATCTGAACCATATGCCGCTTCAAGACCTACATATGGGACACTCAGGCGGATCTAGTCATAAGGCGGTGATAATTGATGTATCGTAATTTCCGGCACTTTTTAAGGAAAAACGCATCTGGTGAAGTTCTGCAACACGCCAAGCGCAGGGCATTTCCTGCAAGTGATTATTACCGGCAAATAAAATCATATCTCAATAGAAAATACAGAGGCCAATACTTGCCGGATAACCTTATATGTGAATTTGAGAAGTGGCTTGATATATATGAGCCTGAAATGCAGGCTCACTAAATGGAGGCAGTATGTCAAAGGGGTATGTAAAAGACTTCAGAAAAGAACTGAATAGCGACATATGGCTTATGCCTCCACTTTATCATAGAGTATGGCAATATCTGAAGTACTCTGTAAACCATGAACCAAACCAGATCCCCATGCGTGACGGAAATACATGCAAGGTTATTCCTGGGCAACATTTAACGAGCCTGCGACATATTGCCAAGGGAATTGGATGGTATGAAGGCCTGAAATGGAGAGAGCCAAATCCTAAAACTATTAAGGTTATTTTAGACTGGATGATTAAACAGAGTATGATTCAGGTTAATAGCGGTCAGGGTAACAGGCAGTATACCCTTATAACCCTTGTAAATTGGGAGTTGTACCAATCGAAAGAACATAAGGGTAACGTAAAAGTAACGCAAAAGAAACAGTTCGTGGATATAAACAAGAATGATAAGAATGAAAAGAATATAAAAGACTATTCTCCTGAATTTAAAAAATTCAGACAACGGTATTCTGATCTTATTAATCTTATAGATACATACTTTGACATTCTCCGGACTACAAGAGTAAGCGGAAAGATAAGCGACAGCATTATTCATCAGGTATATACGGAAATGAAGAAATACCCGGTTGTAGTTGTTAAAAGTGCCTGTATAACAGTTATAAGCAATCCAAACCTACACAGCAAAAGGGAAAACTATTTTTACGGCATAATGAGGAACACCCCGGCCGATGAAGCGGCTGAGAAAATCCGTAAGTATGAGGCAGCGCGGACGGAAGAGGCTAAGCCGAACGAAGAATATTTGAAGGTGAAAGCGAGCTTGAACAATGGAAGCACAGGAATATAAGAACAGGTTGGGTGAACGTGCAAAGGATATTATTGCATATGGCCTGGGACTTAATAAATATAAACCTTCAAAGAATGAAGCTTGCTGCCCGTTCCATAAAGATAAAACACCTTCGTTTAAATGGGATAGTAAGCGGCTGCAATGGAAGTGTTTCGGGTGCGGCGATACTATGGACATATACAAGTATTACACAGAATTTAAGCATATGACATTTATAGAAGCAGTCAAAGAAGTGGCTGAAATGACAGGGGGTGAAGTTGAATTGACAGTACATAGGCCAATAGCGGAATATAAAAAACCTATAATTGAAGCGCAGGAATTGAGCCAGGCAGCTATTCAATATATGGAGAGCCGGAAAATATCATTACAGACCCTGAATGATTGGAAGGTCAAGCAAAGGACATGGAACGGCAAAGAGTGTTTTATATTTCAATACTTTGACGAAAATGATGATGATCTGATTTTTGTATCATATCGAGAGACAAGAAAAGGCGGCTTGAAGGGTGGTTGTGAGCCTGATACTAAACAAATTTTATGGGGTATGTGGCATATCGACAAGTCAAAGCCTGTTGTAATAACCGAAGGTCAGCCAGATGCATTGGCTATCTGGGAAGCAGGATATAAGAATGTTGTTTCTGTTCCTTCTGGTAGTAATAACCTTACATGGATTGATAATTGCTGGGAATGGCTACAGCAGGTTCAGGAATTTATAATATTCGGTGACAATGACGGTCCGGGTATTAAGCTTATTAATGAATTGGTTGTAAGACTTGGGAAGTATCGCACTAAGGTTATTCAACATAAATACAAGGACGCGAACGAGGTTTTGTATCATCAGGGTAAAGACGAAATCGTAAGACTTATAGATAATGCCATAAAGCAAACCCCAGTCGGGATCATCAATATGGCACAAGCTGAGTATGTCGGAGCAAAAGAGAAAATTGACGAGGGTATTCCGATAGGGTTTTATGGAATTGACAGCACTATAGAGGATCTCCAGCCTGAACAAATATCTATTCTTGTCGGTAGGAATGGAGAAGGTAAAAGCACTATCATTTCACAGATAATTGCAAACTGCATCAACAAGAAAATACCGGTATTCCTCTATTCTGGAGAAATGAGCACTCAAAGAAATCTAAATTGGTTATTCAAGCAGGCAATAGGAGATGATCGCAAACACCTTGATTTTGTGCAGGCCAAATATAAATTAAAGACAGACATAAAGCTGGAAGCTTTACAGGCTCTGAGGCAATGGATGGCTAACCTGTTTTTCACTTATGATAAATCTGTTTCAAACGTTCGCAAAAGCACAAATGACCTTTTTGATGTTATGGCAGTGGCAGTAAAACGGTACGGATGCAAATTGGTGATAATCGACAATTTAATGTCTGCTATGGAGGATAATGCTGATTCAATTAATGCAGATCAAAGCAACTTCGTACAGCAATGTAAGGACTTTGCCGAAAATTACCGGACACATATAATGCTGGTTGTCCATCCAAACAAGCTCAAAAAAGCTGGTGAGAAGATAGAAAAAGAGGACATATCCGGCAGTAATAATATAGCGAACAAGGCAGATGTGATTCTAAGTATTGAGAAGCAAATCAAAGAGGATAGGGACTGTGACGCTAAATTGAGGCTTTTAAAGGACAGGGAGGAAGGAAGATACAAGGAAGTCAAGCTCATGTTTCAGGAGAGTACTAAGCGGCTTCTGGAATGTGAAAATGGGGTTATAAGGCAGATTCAATATGACTGGGAAAAGTATTTACCTGATAAATCAGAATCGCAATGGTGGGAGCAGGTTGAAAATGATGCTGAACCATTTTGAAAGGAGGAACACAAGTGAAACTATCTGAAATGGTGGAACCGACACAGGACGTTATTGCTGAGACAAAGAGGGCATACAACAGGATATTAAAGCGGCAGCAGGAAGCTGCAAAGTATCTTGATGATGCAAACGTCCCGGTTATTGAGCGAGAGAGGCACGCATTGGCCTTTCGGATTGAAATATTAGATCCCATGAACAGCTATTTGGAAGTATTGAAGGATTGGGGCGTATTAGTTACCGATGATGAAATTTTAGGAGGGTTACGGATTGAATAAACAGCTTGTAATACCATGCAGCAGGATGATCCTTATACTGAACGAAGGTGATTTGATACAGGGATTAAAGCCTGAAACGCTTGAGAAAGGACTCCGTCAGGGCAAGGCATACAAACGGGCTTCTGAGTGTGAAAAAAGGCAAGCAAATATTGACAGATGGCAGATGTACGAATGGTTGAAAGGGAATAGAATACCTGAAAACGCCGCTTCTTTGGTGGAAACAATGAGCGTTAGGGAGCTACGGGAAGGCGTGATAGAGTTTCTTTTATCACGAAGATAGTAATGCTGCTGTATGAGGGGGAATGTGAGTGTCCTATAGATACACAACTCCGCAGGAAAATGAAGAAATAATAGTGTTATACCGTACAGGTGAATATTCCTATCAACAAATAGCCGACATGAAGAATCTCAGCAAAGGAACCGTGATCAATATTGTCAAAGGATATCCCTATGGAGTATATAAACAGGTTTACTCGAAGCTGCAGGACGAAACAGCAGGGAAGCTGGAGGAAGCCATAAAAGAAGAAGAAGCGGCAGCACAAAAAGCATACGAGCGAGGTAATTACGCAGCATACGGCAACCATATGCAGCGGTGGATTGATCTGCTCAATGTCAAAGATGGCAGCTATGAAACGCTTAAACTTAAACGGTTGGAATACGAACAAGAAGCATGGGCGACGTTTGCAGACATGGCATATGAGGCTTTTGGATACTATGCTGAGACCTGGGATGTTCTCACAGATATTATCGGTGATAATGCAAAGGATCCTTGGGGCGTCATTGTCAAGGAAAGCGGAGCAAAAGGGAAAAGCAAAAGTGTAAAATACTCATTTCTCGATAATGTAAACAAAAGGCCAGTTGATGGAGGTGGCAAAAATGAATCAAACAGCTATTAAGAATCATCTTTATACACAGGCATGGTGCCGGACGGTGAAACGCAGTCCAAATTTGGACTCAACCTGGAAAGATAATACTGATATGGAAGCCAGGTTATCACTTAAGAGAATCATTTTTTACGGCGTGAAAGCAGTCAATACAACACCTGAGCCTGAACACATAACCAGAGAAGCGGCCGAGACGAATTTTCAGTATATTTCAATAATAAAAGACCTAATGGCTTTATTGGCACCGATTGAGTTCATGCGAATATTCCCGATTGATAAAGATTTCAGGGGTAACAAGTGGGGCTGGAAAGACTATTTCTACACGAGAGATTACATAAACGGGCTTGAACAAAGTAAACCGATCGGGGAAGAAATACTAAATTTTTTGTGGGAATATCAGAACAAGGATATCACAGAATTCAACATTTGCAGTATGGAAGCTCTCAGTAACCTTCTAAAACTTGACGGTCTACCATCTTTAGCGGAAGAATTTGCTTATGAAATGGGGCTAAAAACATATACCATGCACACTGACAGTAGAGGTCGAGAATTCTTGATCGATAAGGATACAGGTAAAGCCATAAGAACAAAAAAGCGGAAACCAAGATATTTAAAGTTGGTGAAGGGAGGAAAGGTTAGTGGTTAAGATCAATGACTCTTATTATGTTCAGGTTGAAGATAAGAACCTGACGCTGCAGAGAATAAACGGTATTGATAAAAGAACCGGGAAGCCTAAATACTCAATTATCGGCTACTTTAGTAATTGGCCGGTTCTGTTTGATAAGCTTTTAAAATTATTAGTTGCAGATAAAGTTAACATGGAAAATACGATTTTACTATCTCAGCTAAAGGAAATATACGAGGATGTTCGCAAAGAAATAAAAGCACTCGTTACAGATCAGTTTCAAATCATGGTTTGAGGTCGTACAAGGACGGGGGAGACGTTTCTCCTTCAACGCTAAGGTAATTTATCATTTCCCTTTTTTTTTGGGGCGAACATCCCCGTTTATATAACATTAACTCACATACAAAGAAAGGAGCGTATATCATGCCGAAACGACTTAAATGGGGCACAATCCAATATCTTGAACAACTTGTTGACGATTATTTTGGTACTCAATCTATACCAACAATAGCCGGTCTATGTTTACATTTAGGGATTACCGATGCAACATGGAAACATTACTTAAGCCAACGATATAGGCGGTTAAAGTGTACTGCGGAAGAATTTGAAGAATATCAAACTAAGAAAGACGAAGATGGAATTTTTCAAGACCTTATCGAGATTTCAGCGAATACCTATGTTGTTGACGGTGACTGTCAATCCATCGATAACGATTATGTAAAGAGCGAAGTTTCCCGTGTGTTCCAGATAGCAAAGCAGCGTATTGATGCACATGTTTCAGAAGCCATATTCTCTGCAAAGAACCCTGCAGGAGCGATCTATTACAGCAAAGCCGCTTTAGGATATCGTGAAGCTGATTCAGAGGCTGGCAACGATCAGAAACTACCGTCTACAATCAATATTGTAATAATGCCGGCGCCGGAAAAGCCAAAGCAGCTTGATGAAATCCGTGTAAAGCAATTACCATTAACTAAAGATTAGTACTAAAACCACCAAATAAAACGCCTCAAAGCAATTTTGTCAAAGGCATTTACGTAACAAATTTTCAAGTGACTCTCTTATGTGAAACTGTTACAAGAGTTAACAAAATTATACACTTTGTGATATAATAATATTTAATATAGTATGGGAGGCTTATTATAGCTGTTTAATACGATAATCTTTGGGAACTGCTCATAGACAAGAAAATGAGCAAAGCAGACTTACGTAAAGCCTCTGACGTGTCTCCAAACACTATGACCAAGCTAGCCGGTCATGCTGAATGTCTTTGATAAGATTTGCAGTACACTTGCCTGTAATTACGGAGACCTCATGGACTACATACTGAATGAGAAAAGGAGCTAAAATTCGTAATGGATAAAAAACAAATGACCGAAGAAGACATCAAGCTCCGCTTTATAACTCCGGCAATCACAGACAAATGGAATGTTGACCATATTACGATGGAAACTAAAATCACAGATGGCAAAATCAACCTAAAGGGTAATTTTGTTTTCCGTGAAAAGCCTAAAAAGGCTGATTACATTCTTTATATCAACGCGAATAACCCCATTGCCATAGTTGAAGCCAAGGATAACAATCACACAGTATCTTTTGGCTTGCAACAAGCCATGACTTATGCACAGATGATCGATGTGCCTTTTGCGTATAGTTCTAACGGCGATGCATTTTATGAGCATGACTTTTTGACTGGCCAAGAACGACAGATTTCTTTGTATGAATTTCCGTCACCCGATGAACTAATATTGCGTTATCAGGCGGCAAAGAGTATGACCGATACCGAAAAACAAATCATTTATCAGCCATACTATACGAGCCAGACCACATACCCACCGCGCTATTATCAGTGCAATGCAGTCAACCGTACTTTGGATTTAATTGCAAAAGGTCAACAGCGTCTTCTTCTTGTAATGGCAACCGGTACCGGAAAAACGTATACGGCTTTTCAAATTGTCTATCGGCTGTTAAAGAGCGGCATGAAGAAAAAAATCCTGTATCTTGCTGACCGCAACCTTCTTGTCGACCAGTCGATTCAGCAAGATTTTGCACCACTAGAAAAGACAATCCATAAAATCAATTTCGCTAATGATGACCCCGTAACTATTACTTCTCATGAGGTTTATTTTTCTCTCTATCAACAGTTGACTGACCGCGATGAGGATGACAGCGAAGATAATGAAGATGATACTGTCAGCCGTCTAGCTAAACTGTTCCAAAAAGACTTCTTTGATCTCATTATTGTGGATGAGTGCCATCGTGGGTCTGCAAAGAAGGACAGTAACTGGCGTAAGATTCTTGATTATTTCTCATCTGCTACGCAGATTGGTATGACTGCAACGCCAAAGGAAACAAAATATATCTCCAACATTGACTATTTTGGGGAGCCAGTATATACATACAGTCTACGTGAAGGTATTGAGGATGGTTTCCTTGCGCCATTTAAAGTAATTAATATACGTACCAACATAGGCGAGGGCTGGCGTCCATTCAAAGGTCAGTTGGATAAGAACGGAAAGGAAATAGAAGACCGTATATACACGAACAGCGATTTTGACTATAATATCATTCTTGAAGACCGTACATATGAGGTTGCACGGGAGATTACAGAATATTTGAAGAGTGTAGGCCGGATGGATAAAACCATCGTTTTCTGTGCTACTGAGGAACACGCTGAGCGTATGAGGATTGCGCTGACAAACCTAAACGCTGATATGGTCAAAGAGCATCCAGGCTACATTGTACGTATAACTGGTAGCGATAAATTTGGAAAGAGTAAACTGAAATATTTCATATCTGTCGGTGCAGAGTACCCTGTGATTGCGACTACATCGAAACTCCTCTCCACCGGTGCGGACTGCAAGATGACAAAACTAATCGTCCTCGACCAGATGATTGGTTCTATGACCGAGTTTAAGCAGATTATCGGTCGCGGTACCCGGCTTCGAGAGAAGGAAGGCAAGACGCACTTTATAGTGATGGACTTTCGAAATGTGACACGCTTATTTGCTGATCCTGATTGGGACGGTCCCATTGAGCAGGATGATGATTACGGTAAAGGCGGCAGTCATATTGCCGAACCTGGCCCTGATACTCCTTATGGTACTGGCTCAGAACCAAAAGAGAAACCCATTGTTGATGAACACGGATGCACAGTCAAGGTAATTGGAAAAACAGTTTCAATCTACGACGCTAATGGTAAACTACTCCGGCAAGAAGATGTTATAGTTTACACAAAATCAAACATTCTCGGTGAGTATGCTTCTCTTAGTGATTTCATCCGTAAGTGGTCTGACGAGGATAAAAAAGAAAGCATTCGCGGTTTGTTTATGGAGCGCGGCATTAACTTAGAGAGCATGAAGGCTGACCAGAGTATGTCGGACGTAGATGACTTCGATTTCATCTGCCATGTTGCTTATAATCAAAAACCGTTGACACGCCGGGAACGCGCCAACAATGTGGTGAAGCGTGATTTCTTAAGCAAGTACAGTGGAGCTGCCCGAGAAGTGCTAGAAGCATTACTTGACAGATATATGAATACCGGCATTTATGAGATCGAGAAGACCGAGATTTTGAAACTTGACCCTTTCCTGAAATATGGCAAGCCTTCAAAGATCGCACAACTCTTTGGCGGCAAGGAAGGGTATTTGAAAGCAATAAAGGAACTAGAAGAAGAACTATATAAGGTAGGTTAAAGAAATGAGCTTAGCGAATTTTGTAAAGAGAATCCGGGATATTATGCGTAACGATGCCGGCATCAATGGTGACGCCCAGCGCATAGAGCAGATTGCATGGATGTTGTTTTTAAAGGTATACGACTCAAAAGAGCAGGACTGGGACTTGGATGAAGAAGATTATCAGTCCATCATCCCGGAGGAGTGTCGCTGGAGCAATTGGGCTGTAGATGACAAGAGTGGTAACGCCATGACTGGTGATAGGCTGATGAACTTTGTCAATAATACTCTTTTTCCCACGCTCAAAGGACTTTACGTGACACCGGATACACCTATCAAAAAGTCAATTGTCAAGACCACGTTTGAAGACGCAAACAACTACATGAAGGATGGAGTTCTACTCCGTCAGGTCATCAACATTATAGACGAATTGGATTTGAGCGACTATGAGGAAAGCCACGCGTTTGGCGAGATCTATGAATCTATCCTACGTGAATTGCAGAGCGCAGGTTCTGCCGGTGAATTCTATACGCCTCGTGCTGTAACGGATTTCATGGCAAAAATGATACAGCCTAAAATAGGTGAACGAATGGCCGACTTTGCCTGTGGTACCGGCGGCTTTATCACAAGCTGGCTGAAAGAGCTCTCTCCGTTGATTAAGACCACATATGACCAATCTGAATACGATAATTCCATCTACGGTATTGAGAAGAAACAGTTCCCGTATATGCTGTGCATTACCAATATGCTGCTCCACGGTCTTGATGTTCCCAAAATCTATCATGACAACTCTCTGCTGCGAGATGTATTGGATTATACAGAGGACGATCAATTCGATGTAATTCTTATGAATCCTCCGTACGGCGGTAGTGAAAAAGCAGATGTCAAGAACCATTTTCCGTCTGACCTTGCCAGCAGTGAGACAGCAGACCTCTTTATGTCTGTTATCATGTACCGTTTGAAGAAAAACGGGCGTGTGGCTGTTATTATTCCGGACGGCTTTCTGTTTGGCACAGATAATGCAAAGGTTGCAATAAAGAATAAGCTGCTCTCCGAGTTCAATCTACATACAGTTATCCGTATGCCGAGCAGCGTGTTTTCACCATATACCTCCATCACCACAAATATTCTGTTCTTTGACCGTACAAAACAAACCACGGAGACATGGTTCTACCGTCTGGATATGCCAGAAGGCTACAAGCACTTCTCCAAAACAAAGCCTATGAAGGTGGAGCACTTTGCCCCGGTTATCGAATGGTGGAATAATAGACAGGAGATTAATATTGACGGCTTTGATAAAGCAAAGAAATACTCAGTTCAGCAATTATCTGAGGAACTGGGATACAACCTTGACCAATGCGGCTATCCCCATGAGGAAGAGGAAATCCTCGACCCGATGGAATTGATTCAGCGCTACGAAGAGCGTAGGGCATCGCTGAATGCCAAGATTGACCATGTGCTTGCTGAAATTACTGACATTCTTGGGGGTGCGAAGCAATGACCCCACAGGAACTAAAAAATAGTATTCTACAGTTGGCCATACAGGGTAAATTGGTGGAGCAACGCCCGGAGGAAGGATCTGCGGAGGAATTATATCAGCAGATACAGAAGGAAAAGGCAAAACTCGTCAAAGAAGGAAAAATTAAAAAAGGAAAATGTCTTCCGGAAATCGCAGAGGATGAAAAACGGTTTGATATTCCTGAAACTTGGAAGTGGGTCCGCCTTAACACTGTAATTTCATTACTTTCTGGTGCAGATTTAACTCCTAATAAATACAATTCTCTTAAGAAAGGAATTCCATATATCACCGGAGCGAGCAATATAGAAAATGGCAATGTTATTATCAATAGATGGACTGAATATCCGAATAATATAGCGCATGATGGTGATTTGCTCTTGACCTGTAAAGGTACTGTCGGCAAAACCACAATTGTGCAAGAGAAAGAAGTTCATATTGCACGTCAAGTAATGGCAATCACAACTGTGATTGTTGACACAAACTTCATTAGATATTTTGTTGAGAATCAAGTTGAAGGATTAAAATCTAAAGCAAAAAGTATGATTCCTGGCATCGAGCGAGATAATGTCCTAAAACTTGTACTTCCTCTTCCGCCTCTTGCCGAGCAGAAGCGCATTGTTGCCAAAATCGAAGAACTGCTGCCGTATATTGACCGCTATGAACAGGCGTGGAGCAAGCTGGAGGATTTCAACAAGCGTTTTCCGACCGATATGCAGAAATCCATCCTGCAGATGGCGATTCAAGGCAAACTAGTTGAGCAGCGCCCGGAGGAAGGCACCGGGGAGGAACTGTATCAGCAGATTCAAGCTGAGAAGCAGAAACTCATTAAAGCTGGGGCCATCAAAAAAGAAAAGCCGCTAGCGGAAATCACAGAGGATGAAAAGCCNNAGATGGCGATTCAAGGCAAGCTGGTCGAGCAGCACCCTGAAGAAGGTACAGGCGAGGAACTGTTTCAGCAGATACAGTCTGAGAAGCAGAGGCTTATTAAAGCTGGGACTATAAGAAAAGAAAAACCTCTTCCTGATATTACTGAGGACGAAATACCGTTTGAAATTCCGGAAAGTTGGGTGTGGAAAAGGTTGGGTGCCTTATTTTCAATAGAAAGAGGGTCTTCGCCTCGACCAATACAAGCCTATTTAACAACATCCGAAGACGGTGTTAATTGGATAAAAATTGGAGACTCAGAAGCTGGTGCGAAATATATAACATCAACATGTGAAAAAATCACACAAGAAGGTGCAAAAAAGAGTCGCTTAGTTAACATTGGTGACTTCATTATATCCAACTCAATGAGTTTTGGACGCCCATATATAAT
>LSQX01281578.1_pt2 | contig 14189 bp, 14 predicted proteins | sample 654561 | NCBI WGS metagenome assembly LSQX01 (sample SAMN04489861, study PRJNA283612) | anaerobic digester metagenome | isolation source: 4 biogas reactors fed with cattle manure at either 37C or 55C with and... | place: Denmark: Kongens Lyngby | collected 2014
GGATCCTCGATCTTGATGCTGATGATTGCCGTGATGCCTTCACGGATATCCTCACCGGACAGATTGGGTTCATTGTCCTTTAAGATCTTATTTTTCCTGCCGTATTCATTAAAGGTCTTGGTCAGGGCATTACGGAATCCCACCAGATGCATGCCGCCTTCCGGTGTATTGATATTGTTGACGAAGCTGTAGACTCCTTCAGTATACTGATCGGTATATTGTAGAGCAATTTCAACTCCGATATCATCACGGATACGTTCTCCGTAAAGTATATTGCTATGGAGAGGTTTTTTATTGGTGTTTATATACTCGACAAATTCGCGCAGTCCGCCTTCATAATGAAAGACACTGTGCTTATCAACTCGCTCATCGGTATACTCGATCCTGACGCCCTTGTTCAGGAAGGCTTTTTCTCTTAGGCGATTTTCGATCGTTTTATAGTCGTATTCCACGGTCTCAAAAATCGTATCATCGGCTAAAAAAGTCGTTCTGGAACCGGTCTCCGTCGTCGTTCCGACCACCCGCAACGGTTCGGTGACTTCACCGCGACTGAACACGATCTGGTGGATCTGACCGTCTTTACATACCTGTACCGTCATCTTCTCACTGAGTGCATTGACGACAGATGCCCCGACGCCGTGCAGACCGCCGGAAACTTTGTACTCATCGTTATTGAATTTTCCGCCGGCATGAAGTGTAGTATGAATGATCTCAACCGCCGGTTTTCCCAGGCGTGTGTGGATATCGACCGGCATACCGCGACCATTGTCGCTGACTTCAACCGAATTATCAGGATGAATGATCACTTCAACTCTATCGGAATATCCGTTCAACGCTTCATCGATCGAGTTATCGACGATCTCATACACCAAATGGTGAAGACCGGTCGGACCGGTCGAACCGATGTACATCCCGGGCCGTTTACGAACCGGCTCAAGCCCTTCAAGAACTTGTATTTTATCTGCTGTATAATTATCCGTCAATCTCGCCTCCTATATGTTTGCCGTCCGATATCATGATGATCTGAGCTTGATCGATCATCGTCTGATCTAATCCATCGGTATCGGTGGCAGTAATTAATGTTTGATAATCGGCCAAACGGTCCATGACATTCTGCTTGCGCTGCCTGTCAAGCTCTGAGAACACGTCGTCCAGTAGAATGATCGGTCGAATACCGAGACCTTGTTCAATAAAACCGGTCAGGGCCAAAAAAATCGATAAGGCACTGAGACGAACCTGACCCTGGGAGCCAAACCGGCGGACATCCTTATCATTGATGGTGATGTTCATATCATCAAGATGGACCCCAAAGCCTGTCGTTCCCTGCTTTTGATCACGCTGTCTGGTCTGGAGTAGCTTGTCCAGATAGTCCTCCGTCTTGTTTAAGTCACTATCATAGTTGACTTGCAACGTTTCAGCGCCGGCCGAGAATTCGCTGTGGATCTCTGCAGCCTTCAATGCCAATTGCTCGACATATTGCTTTCGTCTTTCATAGACCGAAGTCCCATACCTGACCAATTGTTCATCATAAACATCGAGCATGGCCGGATCGGGGTGTTGGTCCTTGAGGATCACGTTTCTCGCGCTTAGTACTTTGTTGTATCGAATCAGTTCATGAAAATAGGCTTTTGATTGAAGCGACATTTCGCGATCTAAAAAAGCCCGCCTGGCCGCCGGTCCGTCACGGACCATCTTTAAATGTTCCGGAGAGAAAAGCACCATCGGAAAATGTCCAAACAGTTGAGACCGCTTGTCAAGTTTTTGATTATCAAGCATCATCATACGTTCATTGCCATTTCCGCGCAGACGAAAATCCCAGTCCCGCCTGGAATCACTAAAAATAAGCCTAAGCTCGTATTGCGTCTGACCAATCATCATGATGTCACGCAGACGATTCGTACGAAAGGCTTTTCCGATACAGGCAATATAGATTGATTCCAGCAAGTTGGTTTTGCCTTGGGCGTTATTGCCCAGTATCAAGTTTAATCCCGGACTGAAAAAAAAGACCTCATCTTGATAATTTCGGACATGATATAATCGGGCTCTCTCAAGCTTCATAAACCACCATTTCTTGGTTTATTATATCATTTTTTCGCGAAAATTTCAAGTTTTAGGCCTTTTAGAGCTTTAGTAGTACCCCGATAAGTGCACCGGCTAAAATGACTAAAATCGGGTGTAAATGAGGTTTAAGACGAATTACCCCGAAAAACAGACCAAAAATAAGCAGAGCCATCCAGTTGATCGGTCCGAACACCTTACTGGAGGGGAGAAAAAAACTGATATGCATGATCCGCGCCAGCGAAGCGGCGATCAATCCGGCAGATATCGGTCTCAGACTGTAAAATACACCTTCGACCAGACGGGACCGGCGATATTTATCCAAAACCGGCAGCAACAACCAGATCATCACAACCGACGGGGTGACCAAAACCAGTGTCGCCAGCAAACCGCCGGCAGCTCCGGCAACTTGAAGCCCGGCATACGTTGCCATATTGATGCCGATGGCTCCCGGAGTTGATTCGCTGACGGCAATCATGTCGACCAGCTGTTCGGGTGTGAACCAACCGTGCTTTAAGCTCATGTTCATCAAAAAAGGAAATGTCGAAAGCCCACCGCCGACAGCAAACATCCCGGTCAGGAAAAATTCCCAGATCAGCTTAAGCAGGGTCACGGTTCAACCTCACCAATCCACCCAACACCGCCCCGGCAATCACAATATATATCGGGTTCAACGAAAATATCAGAATCATCAAGATAGTGACAACAAACACTCCCACCGTCAGTCCATCCACCAGTCCGATGGCCGCCATCTTGATAACAGCATGTAGGACTAAAGCACAAACGGCCAGCCGGATCCCGGCAAAGGCATTTTGCACCACCGGATGAGATGAAAACTGTGTCAACAGACTGAACAAGGCAAAGATAATAATGATCGATGGCATCAGAAAACCCATGACCGCAGCCAATGACCCCAAACGACCCTTTTGCCGATAGCCGATAAAATTGGCCGTGTTGACCGAAATGATGCCGGGTACCACCTGACTGATGGCGTAATAATCCATCAGCTCCGTCTCGCTGGCCCATTGATTTTCTGTGACAATTTCACGCTGAAGCAGCGGATACATTGCATATCCGCCGCCAAAGGTAAATAGTCCCAGTTTAAAAAAGGTTGAAAACAGTTTCCAATACATGCGGATCCTTTGAGCTTATTCGAGTAGACCGGCCTCAAGCAAAATATGTCGGATAGCCGTTTTATCGGCTTCACTTAAATCAAGCAGAGGTCGACGGACATGGCCCGGCTGATAACNNTTCAGACCGGCGACACCATAGCGGGCCGTGACTGCATGGTTGACCGGAAACACTTTGCGATAGAGTGCCTGAGCACCTGCCCGATCACCTTGTTCAAACAGGTTTTGGATCTGGATACAAGCTTCCGGGGCACAGTTGGCCAACGCCATGATGGCTCCCTGGATCCCAAGATCAAGAGCAGGGTACCAGGCCGAGGCTGTTCCAACCAACAGATTGAATTCTTCCGGATCGATCATCCGTTGAAATGAAATCAGTTGCGGTATATTTCCGGATGAATCCTTCATTCCGATAATATTGGGATGCTGAGCCAACTGACAGACCGCCTTGGGCGAAATGTTGATATGAGTAAATTTGGTGACATTATAAATCAAAATCGGAATATCCGAAGCATCCGCTAAATCAGTGAAAAAACGAACCTGAGCGTCTTCTCCCATCTGATCACCATAATAATTCGGCGTTAAGACCAGAGCGGCCTGTGCTCCCACCTTTGCCAATCGATTGGTCAGGCGGATGGTTTCACGGGTCGATTCCATACCGGAGCCGACCATGATCAAACGATCTTTATCAGCATAATTGACCGTAGTCTCGACCAGAGCGATTTTCTCTTCTTCGTTTAAGTAGGCTGCTTCACTGTTGGAACCGAGGACAAGATAACCGGCCAGGTCTGTCTCATTCCAACGGGAGAGATTGGCCTGATGGGCTGCCAGATCCAACGATCCGTCTTGACGAAACGGCGTGATCATCGGTGGTATAACACCTTTAATAGTAAACACAGACATGATTCCTCCTAGGAACGGGCCTTCAGAAATGCCGTAAGTGCCTGACCTAATTCATGATCCGGTCGAAAATGCTTCATGGTTCGTTCGAGTGCCGCCAGGGTAGCGATCAATGTGTGCCTGTCGGCATTTCCCATATGACCGATGCGCAACATTTTGCCGGCATATTGACCAACACCTCCGGCTGCCTGAACACCCTCCTGGGCCAGTTTGGTGCGAAATTCTGCATCATCTACGCCTTCCGGATAAAGCAGGTTGGATAAGGTGTGAGCACGGCACTCTTTCTTGGCCAATACTTGAAATCCCATCGCTTCAAACGCTTGTTGCATCGCAAAAGCATTGTCCTGATGACGCTGATAACGCTGATTTAAGGTCTCTTCTTTGATCAGTCGGATCGACTCCTGTAATGCCCAGATCAGATTGATCGGCGGAGTTGCAAAGTATTTTGCCGTATCCTGCATGATCGGCAGCCATTTATGATAGTCACAATAGTATTCCGGGATCTGACCCATCGCTTGTCTCCGCTGGAGAGACCGCTGATTGGCCCATAACATCATCAGGCCCGGACTAACACCAAAGGCTTTTTGTGACCCGGTAAATAAGACATCGATCTGATCATCTTTCAAGTTGACCGGCTCACCGGCAACGGAACAGACGCCATCGACAATGTAAATCACATCTTCATACTGCTTCACCACTTGACCAATTTCATGCACCGGTGCCAACACTCCGGTCGATGTGTCGACCTGGGTCACAGCGACTGCTTTAAAACCGCCTTGTTTCAGAACGTCATCCACTTGTTGAGGTGTCACGGTATCGCCCCACTCGGACTGCAGAACAGTCAAGTCGATTCCTTTGCGTTCGGCAATCTCAATAAATCGGTCGCCAAAGAAACCATTTGATACCAAGAGAAACTTTTCTCCCTTTGTGACGGTATTAGCCAGGGCCATCTCCATGGCAAGTGTTCCGCTTCCGGCGACAACAAACACCTCACCATCGCAACTCCACATGTTCTTCAAATCCTGGATGACCTGCTTAAAATCAGCGACAAACCCCGGGTCACCAAATGCCACCGTATCACGGCCCATCTGTTCCCGGATCGAATCGACCACCGGAGTCGGTCCGGGAATCATCAATAGTTTTTTCATCAGATTTCCTTTCTTTGTTCCTTTTTCAAGGCGCGAAATGACATCGCAAAATTGATCAGTAATACTACAATAATCGTAACAATCAGTACTTCATAACCACCAAAACTAATCGACAAAAAGCTGCCGGCCAACGGGGCAACCATCCAGCCTAGACTTGCGACCATCCCTTGATAACCAAACAATAAGCCACGGTTTTTTGAGTCGACCCGTTCGGCCGACAAACTGGTGATCAATGGTTCAATCCCCCCGAGGAAAAAACTCATCAAAGTAAACAGGATGACAAATGGCCAAAAACCTTGAAACAACAGCAGTGAAGATGCCACAACAATCGTGATCAAAAGCAGGCCGACAATGATTTTTCTTTTATCTCCCCGATCGCCCAACCTGGTCAGGGTCAGTCCAGCCAGCGCAGTAGCAATACTGATAGCCATCCGAACGTAGCCGGTAACGGCTTTTATCCGGACCGGTCCCCGCAGCTGATGAAGGTATAGTGGCATAAAAGGATCAAAAATCGAGCGGATAAAGCGCTGCATCATCAGCATGACGAGCAACAAGCCCACCAGACTGACCAAATCCTTTAATTTCATGGTCGAGGTGTCGGTTTTTTGTCTTTTTCCGTAAGTTGACCGATCTTCTTTCAATAAGAAGATGGCCAATATGACTCCGATCACCATAATGGTGCCGCCGATAAAAAAAGTCATCCGGTTACCAAAGCTCTCGGCAGTCAGGCCACCCAGTGCTTGACCGAGAGAAGAACCCAAAAAAGTAGACGACGATAAAAAACCCAGGGCATACGATAAATTTTCTTTGGGCGTACTGACGGCCACAAAGGTACTGGCAGCTGCGACCGTGCCGGTAAACAGGCCCTGCATAGCCCGCAGTACGATCAATTGATTGACGTTTTGAACCAGTCCCATCAGACTAATAATAACAGACGCACTGACCATCGCCCGAATCAGCATCGGTTTACGGCCGTATCTATCAGACAATACGCCCCAAACCGGAGACATGATCGCCATCGTCACGGCCGGTGCCGAGTTTAAAATGCCAACTGACAGGTTGATCGATGATGGGTCGGTCAGTCCCAATTCCTGGATATAGAACGGAATCAAAGGAATCCCAAAGCCAAAACTCATCGATGATAGTGTCTGTGTAATCCAAAGTATGTAGAGATTTCGTTTCCATTTCATGTTGCATCCTCAAACTCATTATGCCCGATTTCCATCCGTTTGGCTATGACTTAAACCCGAGTTGAGCAAATACTAAAAAAAAGCCAGGGTCATTCGCCTTGGCTTTTCTACTATTTGATCGATCAGTTTGATTGGGATGGACTTAAGTTGATTAAGGTGTGAAAACCGTTTTTAGCTGGACAAATTCGAGCAAACCGTATTTTCCACCTTCACGACCATAACCGGATTGTTTGTATCCACCAAATGGTGCCCCGCTGCCGGAACTGTCGTTGATAAATATCTGACCCGTTTCCATCTGTTTGGCAAATTCAAGCGCTTGATCCGGTGGGCCGAAGACTGCTCCACTAAGACCGTAAATTGAATCATTGGCCATGGCCAAAGCTTCTTGCTGACTATCATAGGGAATCATCACGATCACCGGACCAAATACTTCTTCCTGGGCAATCTTATCACGATTGGATACGTTTTTCAGCACCATCAATTCTGTATAGTAGCCTTCTTGTTCGGCCGGCTTCTGACCAATGGCCAATTCAGCACCTTGATCGATCGCTTGATTGACATAACCCCAGACACGCTCTGTTTGCTTTTGAGAAGCCAGGATGCCGACCCTGGTATCATGATTGTCCGGAGTGGCAAAGGAAAAATCCTTTGCTTGCCTTTGGAAGGCTTTGATGACTTTATCTTCCAGCTTGCGCGGATATAAAACTCTGGTTTGAGCGGAACATGTTTGTCCGACATTGGAACAGACGGTAAACAATACCCGTCTGGCCGCTAAATTTAGATCAGCCTCGTCCAGGATAACAGCGGCAGATTTACCTCCTAGCTCGAGGATAACTCGTTTGACACTGTCAGCTGCCAGTTTGGTGATTTCTTTTCCGCCTGAGGTCGAACCGGTAAATGTGACCATCCGGACATCAGGATGTGTCGCCAATATATTGCCGACCTCGCTCCCCCGTCCGGTCGTTAAGTTCAGCACACCGGGCGGAAAACCTACCTGATCGATTTCTTTGAACAATTCAATCGCCACCAGGGGAGTCTTTTGGGATGGTTTTAATACCACAGTATTTCCCATAATGACTGCCGGAATGATTTTTTGAATTATTTGTCCAAACGGATAGTTCCAGGGAGTCAAGCAGGCAACCACGCCATACGGTTCTTTGTACACGGTATAGCTGTCATTTTTCTCAGCCAGATTTAGTTTTTTTGCTTCTTCCATATAGGTGAACATGGCTTTGATATAGCTGAGAAATTGAATGTTCATCGCCATATCTTTACCACAGCCCAATTCATCCCGAATGATTGCTGCAAAATCTTCCCGACGTTTTTCAAGTCGCAGGGTGAGTTTTTTGACAAGTTCGATCCGCTCCGGAAGTGGTGTATTTTTCCAGTTAGACAGCGCCGATTTGGCACTGGCCACTGCTTTGTTGACATCTTCTTCGTGAGTTGCTGCCACCGAGGCGATAATTTCACGGGAAAAAGGGTTTTCCACGTCTATTTGATCGTTGATGGCCGGCTCTTGCCATTGACCATCAAAATATAATCCTTTCATATGTCCTCACTTTCTATATTTAACTTACCCGAAAAGATAAAAAAAAGACAGGTTATGACCTGTCCCGATAATTAAACCGAAAGATTCTTTGTTCCAGAGGCTCGTGTTTAAACTTACTCATCAGTCTTCGAACAGCACCGTTTAGTGGATCAGCACTCATCCAACTCTCATGACATCCGATCTGATAGGCATCTTCCAGGATAAAACTGAGAAATTCACTGGCAATTCCCTGACGGCGATGACTTTTGGCAACAAACAAGTTGTAGATGTGTTGCATGATTTTGCCGTCGGGATGGAGTTGTAGATAAGCATAAGCATAACCAATTACCCGATCATCATCCAAAGCAATGTAGAGTTGACAGGTCGGTTCTTTAATAAACTGTTTTAAAGTATTGATATCATAACTCAAGGCATTCTCAGTGAAAATCGGTTTTAATAATTCCACTTCGTATGCATCAGCTAATTTATATAGAATCATTTAGCAATCACTTCTATTTCTTGATAGATATTCCCCTCGGGATAATCCACAATGATCTTATCACCGGGGCGGATTTTTTTTCCCCTCATCAGACAGACTTCGCCGTTTAGGCTGACAAAACCATCCTGGATCAGGATTTTGGCAAAGCCACCACTCGGGACGATATCGCTGAACTTCAGCAATCCGTCGAGTTTGATGAATTCAGTGTTGATGGTTATTTGTTTCATTGGTTGATCCGAATCGGCACCAGATAGTATTCATAGGAATCATTGTTTTTCGGCTGAATAAAGCATGGTCGTACCGGTGAAGTCATTCGCATGACAAGTTCTTCATCCTCGATCACACGCAACGCCTTCATCAGATAATTGGGGTTGAAACCTATTCTGATATTTTTGCCGTTGTTTTTGATTTCAACTTCTTCTTTGGCCTGACCCATTTCTGACTGGCTGGTAATAGTCACTTTTTCATTGTCAAATTCAAAAATAACAATGTAGCTTCTCGATTGGTTCGCCATCAGGGCTGCCCGGTCGATGGCTTCATAGAATTCCCGGTTATCGATTTCAACATCGATTCCAAAATCGTTCTCAATTACCTGTTCATACTTGATATATTCGCCTTCTAATACTTTCGAGATGATTTTGACATTATCAAATTCAAAGGTGATGTAATTGGTCCCGATATGCAAATTGATTTCATCATCGACATTGTAGCCGATGATTTTTTGTATTTCATTCAAAGTCCGTCCCGGGACAATCACAGAACAATCAGGCGCATCTTGTAACGCAACCTTTTTGATCGCGATGTTATAGCCGTCGATGCTGACCATTTTCATGACATTGTTTTTCACTTCAAGCAAAGAGCCGGTCAAGATAGCCCGGGTTTCGTCGCGTGATACAGCAAAGTTTGTCATTTTGATCATATTTGAGAAGACACTTTGATTGATGACGACTTCTACTCCGTCGCTGCGCTCCTGGATCTGAGGGAATGTTTCATCATCCATCATCATCAGTTTGTATTGACTCTGTGAGCAGATGAGAGAAATGTGGTCCGTCTTTTTCTCGATCGTGATGGCATCATCGGGCAGTTTTCTGACGATATCGTTGAACAGGTTACTCTCAATCACCGTCACCCCTTCTTCTTCAACTAAAGCCGGGATTTCTATAATGATCGACATGCTGAGGTCGTTTGTTTTCATCGTCAGATGATTCGACTTGGCTTCAATGAAGATTCCTTTTAAAATCTCCATGGTCGTTTTTGTCGAAATCGCCCTGGTTAAAATATTGAGTGCATAGATCATTTCTCGTTGATTGACAGTAAATTTCATGACTCCTCCTGAGGCTTCATTATAATAATACATAAATAGTCTTAGTAGTAGGGGGTGTGCACTATGTGTATAAGTCATTATATCACTTGAATTTGAGTGGGTCACCCTTTGTAAAAGGTTGTTGATGAAAAAGGCCGAAAAAAAACCTTATTCACAGGCTGTTTTTATCCCCATAAATAAGGTCCTTGTCCACAGGTGTCGGTGGATTAACTGATCATCTGCTCCCGCAGGCGATCGATCAATTCTTTTGTCTCGGAAATTTCTTCGACTTCGCGGGTCAATTTATCACAGGCATGGACGACGGTAGAGTGGTCTCGGTTACCAAAGATTTCACCTATTTTAGGCAGTGATAAGTCGGTGTGTTCACGAATCAGATACATGGCAATTTGACGGGGATAGGCGATTTTCCTGGTGCGCTTTGGGGAATCAAGCTCTTTTTCCGTGATATCAAAATAATTACAGATCAGTTGGCGGATCAAGTGATGATCGATCGTTTTTGGAACATTGCGATCGAGTACTTCTTTGAGAGCTTCCTTTGTCAGATCAACATCGATCACTCTTCCGACCAATGAAGAATAGGCTGTTACTTTATTTAAAGCTCCCTCAAGTTCACGGATATTGGATTTGATATTTTTGGCGATCAGATCAAATACATCTTCCGGGATCACCTTCCGGTCGACCTCAGCTTTTTTGCGTAGAATGGCGATTCTTGTTTCATAGTCAGGCGAGGATATATCTGTTATCAGACCCATCTCAAACCTACTTCGCAAGCGTTCTTCCAGGGTTTTTATTTCTTTGGGCGGTCGATCAGAGCTGATGACGATCTGCTTATTATTTAAATAAAGTTCGTTAAAGGTATGGAAGAATTCTTCCTGAGTCTGCTCTTTATCCGCCAAAAACTGAATGTCATCGATCAGCAATACATCGACATTCCGGTAGCGTTCGCGGAAGGATTCACCCTGACTGTTTTTGATGCTGTTGATAAAATCATTCGTGAAATTTTCACTCGAGATGTACAGAATGCGTGAGTCGGGTTGTGATTTCGAAATATAATGACCAACCGCCTGCATCAGGTGGGTTTTACCCAGTCCGACACCTCCATAAATAAACAGCGGATTATAGCTCTTGGCCGGATCTTCTGCCACGGCAACACAAGCTGCGTGGGCAAACCGGTTGTTGGAACCGACCACGAAATCTTCAAAGACATACTTTGGATTTAAGTTGGATTTGTTAGCTGGAGCAGACGATTCAAATTGATCTTTTTCAACGTCCTCCAGACTGACCAGAACAAAGTTTTTTGTGTTGCCGGTCAGGCGTTGATACAGTTGGGTAAACTCCTGCGGGTATTTTCTTTTTTCCAGAATCGAACGGACAAATTTGCTCGGTGCCAGTAAAAATATCGACCGGTCGTTTTCATTATACACATCCAGATCAGCGATCCAGGTGTTAAAACTCAGTTCATCATGCTGCTGTCGCAGTTCGTGCTTCATTTTTTCCCAAACTTGTCGCACCGTTTCACACTCCTCTATCCACAGAATTGTTCACATGTTTTACAGCCGATTCAATCAACAAAACAAGTCACACTTTTGAATCCGGCTGTGGATGATTATTTTTTTAAAAGTCTATTCACAGTTGAAGCAGAAGCCTTGAAGAACTGAAATTTGTGAGTAATTGTATGTTTATCCACAAAATTATCCACAAAGAGCAGAATTTTTGATAAAATAATTATCCAAAGGTCAAGTTATCAACATGTATCATTATAGTAGCACCAGACAAGTCCAATTACAAGTTAAAAAACCCGACTTATCCACAATAAATTTGTTGGCTTTGCTCTAAATTAGCCGTTTTTGATTGACAGCACCGAGACTTAAACGTATAATGATTAAGCGAATAAAACCGACAATAATTTTATTAACATATTGAGGAGGTGGTCAACTTGAAAAGGACCTATCAACCAAAGAAAAAACAACGTTCTACAGAGCATGGTTTTCGTGCCAGAATGAGTTCTAAAGGCGGACGTAGAGTTCTCAAACGCCGTCGTGCGAGAGGTAGAAAAGTTCTCAGTGCCTAGACCGCAAATTAGTGGTCTTTTTTCATAAGGGAGACAGATGACAACGCTTAAGCGTAATTTTGAATTTCGACGGGCATACTCCCGCGGCCGGTCAAGCCTGACAAAGCATTTTGTACTGTATGTCGTAAAGACGAAAAAGCAACAAAATCAAGTCGGGTTTACCGTTTCAAAGAAAGTCGGCAATGCCGTCGTCCGCAACCGCATCCGGCGGCGACTGAAAGAAGCTTTTCGGTCGATCGATCTAACAGCCTGTTGTTATGATATTGTCATTGTCGCCCGGACCCGGGCACTAACAGTAAATTATCAAACCCTTCAGTCTTCCCTGGAAAAAGAATTGGGTAAATTAGTCCGATGAAACGACTTCTCTTAGGGGTGATTCGTTTCTACCAGAAGCAAATCTCACCGCTTAAAACACCGAGCTGTCGGTTTAGTCCGACCTGCTCGACCTACACCTATCAGGCGATCGAAAAATACGGCGCACTGAAAGGATCATATCTCGGTTTGAAGCGAATCTTAAAATGCCATCCGTTTCACCCAGGTGGGCACGACCCCCTGGTCTAAGGAGGAACCTTGCTAAAAAACATCATTGCCACTTTACTTACCGGAATTTATAATTTCGTCGGTAATTATGGCCTAAGCATTATCTTATTTACTTTATTTATAAGACTGATTTTATTGCCTTTTGCCATTCAGTCGAAAAAGAATATGGTTATGACTCAAAAGTTGCAACCTTTGGTCAATCAGCTCCAAAAGAAATATAAGAACGATCCTCAGACACTTCAGAAAAAACAAATGGAGTTGTACAAAGAGCACAATCACAATCCGCTATCGGGTTGTCTCCCATTGCTTATCCAGATGCCTATCATCTTCACCTTGTTTTCCGTTTTGCGTGACGCCGCATCCTATGTACCTCAGTCGGCCATAGACCAGTCGTTTTTATGGTTGCCCAACATGGTCGATCCGGATACGATGTCCAATATTATCAACATTGCCGGAGCGGAGCGAATTCCGGGTTTGTTACCGATCGTTGCCGCAGCATTTACGTTTATTACCTTTAAAATGACACAAACTCAAACCGCCGCCCTGCAGACCTCTCCTGATGGTCCCAAGGCTCCGAACATGAATTTCATGGCTTATATTTTTCCGGTCGTGATCCTGATGAGCGGAACGACTTATTCGGCCGGTTTGATTCTGTACTGGGCTGTTAGCACAATCTTACAATTTGTTCAAGATAGAACGTTGAATGCCTATTTCAACCCGAAAGAGGATAAAGTAGCATGAAACAAGTAGAAAAAACCGGTCGTACTGTCGAAGAAGCGCTTGAACTTGCGCTGATCGAGATGGACTTAACGGCTGATCAAGTAACGTATGAAGTACTCGAAAAAGAAAGCAAAGGATTGTTCGGGTTTGGCGCACGGGAAGCCAAGATACTGGTGACCGAAATCGAAGGTGTCTCCCATGAAACAGTCACTGTACCGGAGATTACACCGGAACTGTATGAGTTGGAAGATTCTTTACTGATCGAACGTGAAAAGAAATCAAAAGATAAACCGAAAGATAAACCGAAAGATAAATCGTTAGATACACCAAAAACAAAGTCGGAACCGGCTGTTGTGAAACAAGACAAGGCTGAAGTCAAAGAACCGGCTCCGGCACCGCCGGGAGAATCGGCTGCTTTGGTCGAACAGTATGTTCAATCGATCGTCAAAGGCATCGGTGTTGATGCATTGGTGGAAGCGACCGAGACCGAAGACATGGTGGAAGCTACTATCCAGGGTGAAGGCATGGCCTTGATCATCGGTAAACGAGGATCAACCATCGACGCCCTGCAATACCTGGCTTCGTTAGCCTTAAACCGGGGACAAAACCAATATATGCATGTCAGTCTCGATAGTGAAAATTATCGTCAAAAAAGACAACAGGCACTCGAATCGCTGGCCAAGCGGATGGCCGACAAGGCCAAACGTCAACGAAAAGATATCATGCTTAATCCCATGAACTCTTATGAGCGACGCATCATCCACACCTCCTTGCAAAAGGATCCTCTGGTCTCGACGCGTTCCGAGGGCAAAGACCCGTATCGTAAGGTCATTATCTTTTTGAATCGCTAAAACCCAGCTAAGCTGGGTTTTTTTGCTCAAAGGAGCTTATTTATGGAAGTAATTGTAGCCGTCGCTACATCATATGTTGAGGCGGCGATCGGAGTGATCCGCCTGTCAGGCAGCGGTGTGATGGAATATGTCGCTCCGCTGTTTCGAGGAGCCGATTTAACAACCAAACCGAGAGAGTTGGTCTATGGTCACATTGTCGAAGGAGACAGGGTGATCGATGAGATCATGGCGGT
>LSQX01339071.1_pt1 | contig 14187 bp, 9 predicted proteins | sample 654561 | NCBI WGS metagenome assembly LSQX01 (sample SAMN04489861, study PRJNA283612) | anaerobic digester metagenome | isolation source: 4 biogas reactors fed with cattle manure at either 37C or 55C with and... | place: Denmark: Kongens Lyngby | collected 2014
CAAATGGTGGAGCCATGGGGGATCGAACCCCAGACCTTCTCATTGCGAACGAGACGCTCTACCAACTGAGCTATGACCCCATTTGCGGAAGATTTGTCCAATAACGGACGGGGTCAATCTACAAAAAACAAGATACCGCTGCAAGCTGAAATTAAATATCTGTGAATAACTAAGGCCTTTTTCTGAATAACTTTTGGTGTTGTCGGCGCTCAAATTTGTGTATGGTGAATCGGACCTGATTCAATCCAGTCCGAGAGAAAATCAATATGAAAAGCAAGAGCCAAACAGAGAAAAACATAGTAGATTCAGACGCAACTCCAGTTGCCCCAGATAATTTCTCTCATACGGATGAAGGCGTACCTATGGATGAACCCTCTATTTTTCCGGATGCTGACACTCTGATGATCGCTCCTGCTTTACCTGCCGATATGGCCGGTGTTGAGAAGGCAACTCCGACCACTCGAAGAAAAAAAAATCAGAAACCACCTGCAAGCTCTGCCATCAACAATATGTCTCTCCCTGGCCGGCAGGTTCCCTTCTCCATCGAAGCAGAACAAGGGGTGCTGGGTTGCATTTTGCTGGACCCCAGAAACAATCTCTCCTTATTCGCATCAAAGCTCAAAGGCAAAGACCAGTTTGAAAATATTTTCTACGATATTCGCCATCAAACGCTGATTTCACAAATGATCCAGATGAACGAGGAGGGCGGAGGCATTGATGAACTGACCTTGATTCAAAGGCTCCGTGACAGGGCGCTTTTGGATTCTGCTGGCGGCGTAGCCTACATTTCATCATTAAAAGACGCTCCTCCCTCCCCTCTGAACATGGGTTTCTATCTCAATATCGTCCGGGATAAGTATCTCCTAAGAAGCCTGGTGCAAACCTGCATGACACTTACTGAAGACGTTTTTTCGAATCCCTCAGACGTGGAGTCTCTGATGGATCAGGCTGAAAAAGAAATTCTCCGGATCAACGGCGAGTGGGTTCAAACCTCTTCGATTGAGATGAAAGAGCTCGTGCAAAATGCGTTTCAAATGGTTCAAAACTTTTTTAACCGTAAGGGCGAGCTGACGGGAGTGGGAACCGGTTTTCCCAGTTTGGATAAAATGACATCCGGACTTCATGGAGGGGAAATGATCGTGATTGCGGCTCGTCCATCTATGGGAAAAACTTCACTGGCAATGAACATCGCTGAACACGTCGCCATCGAACTGGGAGAGCCTGTGGGAGTCTTCAGTTTGGAAATGACTGCACAATCATTAGTCATGCGTATGCTCTGCTCGCGAGCCCGTGTCAGTATGCAAAACATCCGAAGCGGTACGCTGAGCGTGCAGGATTTCACAAAAATGACAGGAGAGGCAGGCAGATTGGCCTCAGCGCCCATCTACATCGATGACACTCCCGGCTTGAGCATCCTTAATCTTAGAAGTCGGGCACGGCGCATGATGGAGAAAGGGATTAAGCTATTTGTCATAGACTACCTGCAGCTTCTTCATTCAAGCATGGTTCGAGGAGACAGCAACCGCCAGCAGGAAATAGCCGATATTTCAAACGGAATAAAGAGTCTTGCCAAAGAACTGGACGTACCGATCATTGTCCTTAGCCAGCTCAATCGCGATGTGGAAAAGGAAAAAAACCGTGTTCCCAAGCTCTCAGACCTGCGTGAATCCGGCGCAATTGAACAGGATGCAGATTTGGTTCTTTTGATTTATCGGCCACCGGCCCAATCGGCCGATGGTCGTAGGGGTGACGCAGAGGAGGAGCCTCAGAACCAAAGCATGCAGACCGCTGTCGAAGTCAAACTGATCGTCGCAAAGCAACGCAATGGTCCTACGGGAGAAGTGGATTTAATTTTCTTGAAAAATTACACTCGTTTTGATAACTTGGCCCGAGTGCGTCAAGAAGATGTACCTTAGTACTTACCCATGAGAAATAGGATTAGAATTTGTGCCGTGATTGCCGCTCTTTTGCTTTGCAGCAGTCAACCAGGAATCGCTCAGGAACCCACGGGCACGGTTCAAAAAATCCTCATTACACATGTGGGACCGCAGTCGGTCAATGACGACTACATACTTTCAAATATCCGTATTAAACCCGGGGATGCTTACCTTCGAACTGCGGTTAATGACAGCATCAAAAACCTCTACTCGACAGGCTATTTTTACAATATACGCGTAGGCGAAGAGGATCAGGGCGTAGGCGATGTGGCTCTCACTTTTTATGTACAGGCCAAGCCGACAATTACGGACATTCAGTTTATCGGCAACGAGCACTATACACGGCGCACACTCCTCAAGAAGCTCTCTTCAAAGGTCGGACAACCGTTGGATGAGCACAAGCTCTTCAAAGACAAGCAGGATATTCTCAAGAAATATCAGCGCAACGGCCGCCAAAAAACCACCGTTGAATATACGACAAACGTAGATGAAAAAGCGGGCAGAGCAAGCGTCGTCTTTGAAATCGTAGAAGCACCCAAGATTAAGATCAAGGATGTGGTTTTTGAAAATGCTGAGGTATTTAAACAGAGAAAACTCAGAAAGACTGTAAAAACTCGGAGATTTTGGTTCCTCTCCTTTGTGACCGGGAGCGGCACTCTCAAGGATGACCAGTTGGTTGAAGACCGTGAAAAACTGATTGATCTCTACCATAACGCCGGTTATCTGGACTTCAAAATCAATGATGTAACATCTGAAACTGTCAGCGATAAGCGAATGGTGGTTCACTTCGACTTGGACGAGGGGAAGATGTACCGGGTGGGTCAAGTCTCCTTTGAGGGAAACACCCTCTTCAGTTCGGATGAAATATTGAGGGGAGTTTATACGGAAGGGAAGCTCAAACGCCCTACCATGCTGAGCGGAGAAGTCTTTTCACCTAAGGGACTATCTGCCGATGTGGACGCTATTCAGGATTTTTACGGTTCGCGTGGATATATTGATGCCTCTATTGTTGCGGTAAAAATTCCCAACGTTGAGAATTCGACGATGGATGTTGTCTATCGGATTGATGAATTCAGCAAATCCTATGTTGAAAAGATCGAAATCAGGGGTAACACCAAAACCAAAGATAAAGTAATCCGCCGTGAGCTGGCTATTACTCCGGGTGAAACGTTCGACATGACTCGAGTCAACTTGAGCAAAAAGCGTTTGGAGGGTCTCCAGTATTTCTCGAAAGTAGATCCTCAGCCTGAGCCAACAGATATTCCGGATCAAAAGAACCTGATTTTGAATATTGAAGAGCAGGATACGGCTAACTTCATGATCGGCGCTGGCTTCAGCACTGTGGATAACCTTTTTGGTTATGCTGAAGTTTCTCAGAGTAACTTTGATTTGTTCAAGCCCCCCTACTTCATGGGTGGAGGTCAAAAAATGCGCTTGCGTGCCACCTTGGGTACTGAGCGGCAAGATTATATCCTCTCCTTTGTAGAACCTTGGCTCTTCGGTCGCAAGCTAACGCTGAGCACAGACTTCTACTGGCGCCAGATCAGCTACTATTCAGATGAATACGAAGAGGAAATTCTGGGCGGTAAGGTTGGTTTATCCCGCACACTCTGGAATGATTATTGGATCGGTGGGATAGCGTATTCTCTCGAAAACGTGGATATTAAAAATGTGACCGATAAGGCGCCCTATGTAATTCGTCAGGATAAAGGGGCAAATCTGATATCCAAAGTCATGCCCTCCATCGCTTACGACACGCGCAACTCAACCATGCTTCCCAATAGAGGCCAAAAGTCCGAGTTTATGCCTCAGGTTGCCGGTGGTCCTTTGGGCGGAGATTTCAGCTTTTATAAGCTGGAGCTGCGCACTGCTTGGTATTTCAAAGGCTTTGGAGAAGGCGATGTCCTTGAAGTGCTCGGAAGAGTCGGCACCATGGATACCTATAACGATTCCAACCACGTTCCCTTCTATGAAAAATACTATTTGGGCGGAGCCTATGACATGCGCGGCTATAAATACCGCCATTTGGGCCCCCTGATTGATGGGGAACCCGTCGGTGGTCAAACTTATGTTTTCGGGAGTCTGGAATACTCCGTGCCCATTGTCGAAGAATATCTGCGCGTAGCAGCCTTTTACGATATTGGTTGGGTCAATCCCGACGCATATGATTTTGATCCGAGCCATCGCGAGGACCCTGTTTACGGAAAACTGGGCTGGGCAGATAATATCGGTTTAGGCGTTCGCCTGAATATCCCCATGCTGGGTCCCCTCCGCCTTGATTACGGCATTCCGATTAACGGAAAAAATGAGAGCGGTAGTGGACGCTTTAATTTCAGTGTTGGCTATACACGTGAGTTCTAAAAAAGCTTTAACACCAGAAATCTCTCTCTTATGAAAAAGTTAATTCTAACCAGTTTGGCCTGTCTGATATTTTCATTCAGCACCCAGGCCCAATCCCAAAAAATAGCGACAATCGATGTTCGCAAAGTTTTGGAGAACTATTATCTGACATGGCAGGAAGACGCTGCCTACCAACAAGAAAATCAGCGTCTCGTGCAGGAAGCTGCTGAAGCCCTCAAGCTTTATGAAGCTGCAGATAAAAAATTTACAGAAATCCTGAAGAGCACTAAGGTCAAGGATTTGCCTCCTGAAGTTCTCAGCAAAAACGAGCAAGAGGCTGCAAAAGCTTTTGAAGAGCGTGCAAAGCTTGAAAGCGCTCTGGCCAGCTTTCGCGAAAATGCGGTAAAAAATCTGGCTGCCAGAAAAAAGCGGACTCAGCAGGATATCCTCAACAAAGTGAATGAGACAATTGCAAAACAGGCTCAAAAGGAAGGGTATACTTTGGTTTTAAACACCTCTATTGATGCCTCCAATCCTTATCGGGCCGTCATATTTGACTCAGGCAAGCACGATATCAGTGATGAAATACTCCTTCAATTAAATGCCACTAAACCTGAAAAGCTGGCAAAGCCCGAAAGCTTACTTCTTTTCAATTAGTTACAGATAACTAGTTTCATTTTTCCAACAAAAAACCCGCTGATAACAGCGGGTTTTTTGTTGCCATCTATATGATGGAAATTGAAGGAAGATTCTTACTCTTCAGAGTAATTCTCTTTTTCGCTTCCACCTTTGATTTCGCGCTCACGCTCAGCCATTGCAGCCTTCCGAGAAAGGCGAACACGACCTCTTTCATCTACACCAACGCACTTAACAGGGAAAGTATCTCCTACCTTGACAATATCTTCAACCTGTTTGACGCGGAAGTTTGCCAATTCGCTGATGTGCACAAGACCTTCTTTGCCCGGGAGCACTTCCACAAAGCAGCCGAATTCTTTAATAGAAACAACCTTGCCTCTATAGATTTCTCCTACTTTAATCTCGGCAGAAAGGGCTTCCACTGCGGCTCTGGCAATCAGCATTCCTTCTTCGTTATTGCCATAAATGCGGACAGTGCCATCATCTTCAATATTGATTTCGCAGCCCGACTCATCGCAAAGCGCTTTGATATTTTTGCCGCCGGGGCCGATTAAAGCACCGATCTTGTCTTCCGGAATCCTCAAGGAAACAATACGGGGAGCGTACTTGCTGATATTCTCCCTGGGCGCAGGAATACATTCCGCCATTTGTTTGAGGATTGAGATTCTGGCAGTGCGAGTTTTCTCCAAAGCTTCTGCAATAATGTCCAGAGGTACTCCGCGGAGCTTCAAATCCAACTGAAAACCGGTAATACCCTTTTCAGTTCCGGCGATCTTGCAATCCATATCACCAAAAGCATCTTCCCAGCCCATGATATCTGTCATCACAGCATGGCGTTTAAGATTACCGTGTTCATCATAGTCGGTGCAAAGACCGGCGCTGATACCGGCGACGGGACGAATAATAGGAACTCCCGCATCCATGAGGGCTAGAGTTCCAGCACAAACAGTCGCCATAGAGCTGGACCCATTTGATTCAAGAATCTCCGTTGAAATACGAATCGCGTAAGGATAATCAGTCAAAGGCAGCATGGGCTCGATTGAGCGCTCTGCCAAAGCCCCGTGTCCAATTTCACGGCGTCCCGGTCCCATAATGCGACCTGTTTCACCGACAGAAAAGTTCGGGAAATTATAGTGAAGGAGAAATTGCTTTTGGTTCGTTCCGCCCGTGTAGGCATCAAACTCCTGAGCATCTTCCATGGAACCCAATGTCGCCATAGAGAGAGCCTGAGTCTCACCACGCGTGAAAATCGAAGAACCATGAGAACGAGGCAAAATACCCACGCTCATTGAAAGAGGCCTGACTTCATCCAATTTGCGTCCATCCATACGCTGCCCTTTGTCTAAAAGCAGGCTGCGAACGGTCGCGGACTGCATTTCGTAGAACAGATTGCTCACCAAAGCTTTTTTGATTGAATCTTCCCCGAACTTAGCGGTCAGTTTTTCAGCAACCTCAGTCTTGATAGCGCTCACGGCTGCTTCGCGATCCAGTTTTCCGACAATCGTCAGAGCAGGCATCAGGCGATCGCCCACAATATTCTTTGCTTCAGCAACGATTTCAGCGGGGATTTCAGGCGTTTCAAAAACTCTTTTGGCTTTGCCTGCCACCTTTACAAGCTCGCGCTGAGCCGCAATCATCGGCTGAATGGCTGCCTGTGCAAACTGCATTGCCGCATTAAAGTCTTCCTCGCTAATCTCATCGGCCGTGCCTTCAAACATGACCACCTTGTCACTGTCGCCCACGTAAATGAGATCCAGATCGCTCTCCTCCATTTGAGAGTGCGTCGGATTAATTACAAATTGCCCATTCACACGGCCCAGGCGCAAAGCACCCAGAGGACCACCCCAAGGAATATCGCTGATCGTCAGTGCTGCAGAAGCACCCAAAACAGCTAATACATCCGGGTCATACTCTCCATCAGCGCTGATGACGATGCATTGGACCTGTGTCTCGTTGAGCCAACCATCAGGAAACTGAGGGCGTAAAGGCCGATCAATGAATCGGCTTGTTAAAATTTCTTTTTCGGTGGGACGTCCTTCTCTTCTAAAGTATCCTCCGGGAAACTTGCCCGCCGCTGCCGCCTTTTCGCGATAATCAACCGTTAAAGGGAAAAAATCCAAATCTTCTTTGGGTTTGCTTGCTGCAACAGTTGCCACCAAAACGATGGTTTCTCCTTGCTGCACTGTGACTGAGCCGGCTGCCTGCCGCGCCCATATGCCGGTTTGAATCGTGATCTGGCTGCTGCCAGCCGGCGCTATTACTTTATGTACCATACTCTTCTTATCTTTCTTGCTTCCTACAATGCCTTTAAGCGCTTCTAACGACATCTTAAAGACAAAAACCCACCGTCAAACATTATCCGCTTGATTCGGTGGGTATCCATTATTACTTATCCTGAGAATAGAATAGCAGCGCTCAGTACCTTAGACGGCGCTGCATCAACACGCATCCGGAAGTCCATTTGAACCTCCAAACCGTTCTCGCCTGAAAGGATTACCTTCTCAGTTTTAGTTTCTTTGTTATCGCCACATATCGGGCCGCATCCTTTTCATGGAGGTAATCCAGAAGCTTGCGCCTCCGACTCACCATCATAATCAGACCCCTACGTGAACTATGATCTTTCTTATTCTTCTGCAGATGTTCAGTCAGAGCGCTAATGCGCTTCGACAAAAGTGCAACCTGCACATCTGCTGACCCAGTGTCACGTTCATGAATACGAAACTCTTCTATATTTTTGGCTTTTTCCTTAGAATCCATATCTTAGCCGCTTATCTTCTCTTCGTTCTTCTTCCTACGATTACTCCAAACAATTGAGAAACCCTAATTGTCTCCCAACTGCCCCGCTACTCTAAACAATTTTTAGTACTTGTAAAGAAATTAATATGGCCTCAATCCAATGCCAGTTCTAAACATAGAACCACAAGCCATAGCTCCATCTCTTTATCACAAAACCAATCAGTGCTGGAAGCAGGCAGGCCAGGAATCAAATTCCATAACCCTCAGAAATGGTAGCAAAAAACTGATAAATAGAAAGACAATCTCTTCAAAAAAACACGTCTACCCCTCTTTTTCTTTCCGGAGGATGCTCAGGAGACTCAAATTTGGAAATCTATTTCTCCTGATTTTACCCAGGCAGCACAGGGATATTTAAAAAAAACGGATACGTTGAGCCCCGGACAACCTGATTCAGCTTTGGAGGTAAATTCCTAAAAAAAATGGTGGGTCGGCAGGGATTTGAACCCTGGACCAACGGCTTAAAAGGCCGCTGCTCTACCGCTGAGCTACCAACCCAATTGGAAGATAAAAATAGACTGCTTCTATTTCTACGTTAAGCACGCTTTGCAGAAGCAAGCGCGGGTGTTAAAGTAAACAGACTTGGACTAAAGTGCAAGAAGTTTTATTCTTTCTCTGCTTTTTCCCGGCAAATGCCGGGCTGGCAAATAGAATTTAATAGGCTGAAGAGCGGACTGTTAAGACAATGGGACATCAAGATACATATAAAGAAAACGAAGTTTACGCGGAGTTTCTGGCGAACTGGGATATTCATTTCTATTCCAAATATATCGATGCTTTGGCCTGCGCAACACCTCTAAAAAATCATTCTGTTCTCGCTCCGGCCTCCCGTATTCTGGATGTTGGTTGCGGCGTCGGGCAAGTCGTCTTAAAGCTAAAAGAGCGTGGATATTCAGCGCACGGCGTAGATGTTTCCCTGGCCAATATAGCACGCGCTTCTTCCCACTCTCCGGAGTGCGTTATCTATGATGGGCGGCATCTTCCTTTTGCGGATGAATTTTTCGACTCGGCCGGCGCTCTCAATGTATTGGAGCATGTGGAGGAGCCAGAAATTTTCTTGAAGGAATTAGTCCGGGTAATTCGCCCCGGGGGACGACTTGTGATTTCCTCTCCCAATTTTTTACGTGTGATTGGATTAAGAGATTATCATCCCAGAATGCGAGGGATTGCGAATAAAATGCGTAATTGGAAGTCTCTCTCTAAAATTCGAAGGGAAATCAAGGAACATCCTGAAAGTGTCCGCTTTGAGCGAATGCCCCCCATCGTAAAGGAAGTCTTTAGCCCCGACGATGATGCCATTATCGTAACCAATCCGCTCCAAATGAGATTCTTCCTGGAACGCTACGGATGCCGGATAGAATCCGTTGTCTGCACCGATCGATACGTACACCCTCTCTTGGATTGGTGCTTAAACCTGACTCCCCTGCGCTATCTGATGTTTAATAGCTTTATCGTGGCAACCAAAAAAACATCAGCTTAGTCCAAGGCAACTACCCTGCCCTGCTGGATAGATTCTAAGGCTGCAAAAGTGAGGCGCATCGCCTGCCGGGATTCCTCATAAGGCAAGGGGTGGGGAGATTCCGCTTTCAAAAAACTTAACCAGGAAGCCATCTGCTCAGCGTGCCCTTTGGATTGAGCCTTCATCGTTTGGCATTTGCGTTTGCGATAAACCTGTAGCTTCTGGTAGTTATCCAGCTCTCCGACAAATCCGGAACCAAACACGGTCAGTCTCTCCTTGGGGTATGAGCTATCCCCTTCGGCAGAATAGATCAACTGCCCACTGGAGCCATCGGCAAACTCTATATGAGCCGTTATGCTATCAGGAAATGGCAAAGCACCTTCCAGCGGCCAAGCCGTTTGAGCAAAAACGCGAACCGGCTTGCTGGAAAAAAGCCAGCAGAAGTAATCAAAAAAGTGGCAAGCCTCCCCGAGTACACGCCCTCCGCTTTCAGTGAAGTTAGCATACCAATGCCTGGGGTCCAACTTACCGGCCATCACCCGATAGACTGCGCTTTTGGGTCCCGGAGCGGCTGAAACAACCTCTTTGAGTTTCACTGATAGCGGCGCAAAGCGACGATTGAAGCCAACCTGAACCGTACCGCCCTTATCAGCCTCCATCATAGCATCAATCTGCACCAACTCTTCGCGAGTGAGACAGAGCGGTTTTTCGATAAAAACGTGTATGCCGGCATCCAGCGCCTGAAGTGCAAGAGGTGCGTGCAGGTGGTGGCGAGTAGCAATCACAACCGCAGCATTATTATTCTGCTTTAAAGCCACTCCCACCTCGGTGGAGGCAACCTGAAACCCGAATTTGTTTTTAACATGATTCGCACTCAGGGCCGTTTGGTTCACAATCACACCAAAAGGAATTTTCCCACGCAAATGAGGCAGCAACATCGTGCGAGCAAAATTGCCAGCTCCAATGACGTGAAGCTGCGAAACGGGTACGCTCAATTTAGCTCGATCTTTCTGCTTTTCCATCCGGCCCGTTTTAGCTGTTGCATTCTCAAAAACAGTCACAGATGCGCCAGCATNNATACTCCAGAACGACTCCCACCTCTTTGGATTCAGGTTTAAGCAACTCCTGATAAACGCCCAGAGAATCTTCAAACCTTACACGATGGGTCGTAATCGCTTCCAGATTCAGTTTTCCCGCAGCCATCAAAGCCAGACAGGCATCCAAATTCCTCTGCTCCGTCCAGCGTACATAACCAATGGGATAATCGCTTCCGCCCCACTCGTAAGAAGGATCATAACGCCCCGGCCCATACGAACGTGAATAGCGAACATCAATCTCCTTCTCGTAATAAGTTTTCCAGGAAAGGTCTGTCTTGGTGTTGCCAACAATGACCAGACGCCCTCTATCGCGCATAATTTCGACCGCCTGCTCAATTGGCTTGTTACTTTGTGTGCCCGTGCATAGATAAACCTTGTCTACACCGTTGCCAAAAGTCCAGGAGCGAACCTCATTAACCAAATCACCCGTGCTGACAAAGCGCTCTGCTCCCATCTCAGTTGAAAACTTCTCCTTAGACTTCACCAGATCAACCGCCATCACCCTCACCCCATTAGCGTGCAGCAAGGCCGTCAAAAGCAATCCAATCAGCCCCTGCCCCATCACAAGCACCTGCTCACCCAGTTTAGCATCTCCCTGCCGAAGAGCTTGCATGGCAATGCTGAGGACAGTCGAATAAGCTGCCATCCAGTTCGGGACATTTTCGGGGATTTTTGCCATGAGGAGATCGGGCATTGCAATAAATTCTGCATGGTTGGCACACTCAGCCCCCGCACAGGCAACCCGGTCACCCGCTCTCAATCGCGTGTTGCCTTCATCCACAGCAACAACGACCCCGGCTGCGCTATAGCCTAAAGGCGTGGGGGACTCCATTCGATTACGAACTTTTTGTAATGCACTCTTCCAGCCCAAATTCCGAATGCTCTCAATGACTTTTCTAACCTGGTCGGGTCTGGCCATGGCTTTTTGAAGCAGGTTCATTTTGGCCTGCTCGACCTTCATCTTCTCGGTACCGATACTGATTACCGAGTGGGTTACCTGCACCAAGGCTCCCCCGGGAGGCGGCACTGGAACGGGCACTTCCTGTATTTCCAATCGCCCATCCTGATATTGCGCTAGTTGCTTCATGATAAAAAACAGCGGTTAGGAGGCTGCATCCTCTTCTTGAGGCTCCCGGGAAGGGCTCTGTGAAGACAGCGCTCCTTCACGAAACGACTCATCCTTACCAACTTCCCAATTCAAAATTCTCTCAAAACAGAGCGTCTTTAAATTCCAAAGCCACCAGACACAAACGGCAGTCGGAAACAAGACTCCCAGGACAAAAAACCATTGAAAGTGCGGTTGATAATAGGCGCAGTAATAAAGCAGATTTTTAAACCTTATCGCTCCAACCATAACCAGACAGTACAGCGTGAACCCGGCCATACAAGCCAATAAAATGGCATTGTTTAAGAGCATAAAGAGGGCTGCTTCAGTCCTCAAAGCCGGAGTACCCAGAAGTGCAGCCAGACGGTAAATTACACGCGATAAAACCATCAAAGAATAGAGTGATGTTAAGATCAGAATAAAAACCATCGCGGCAAAGTAGAGCAAAGCCGGCTCTTGAGAAAACCAGTAATAAAAAGGTGAAAGCCCGCCTATGGCGATAAAGATGACCAAAAGTTCATCCAGATTTTTGGTGAGCTTACCTGATTCGAGCTGAGAGGCTCGCACTAAATTGGTTCCGTAAACAGCGCAGACGGCCGCAGCGGTAGCCGGAAGAGCTCCGATCAAATCCCAATGGTTTGAGAAAAAAATCTTCCACTCGCTTGTAAAGATCGTTTGAACAGCAAAAATCAAATAGAGTGGCACACTCCAAAGCAGAACCGAAAGCCCACGGTAAAGTCCAGCCAGGCGAGCTAAAAGCTCATCGTGGGAACCGGCGATTTTCTTTTGTTCTTCCGCCATCACTCTACGGGGCAAATGAGAGATATGTATACTCTTTAAGCCCCTTTTCGTATTCATCCAGAAGACGCATTGCCTCTGAAGGCTTCATTAAATCATTGCGAATAGCGCGGTCTATTTGCTGCTTCATTCTCCGCTTTAACTCTCGCTCATCATACTGAACCTCGGCCAGAGATTCTCGGATGCTGCTACCTTCAATCACCTCTTCCACATAGTAGCCGCTGGGCTCATCCGGATCCAAAAAGACATGAATCTCATTGACCCTACCAAATAAATTGTGCAGATCACCCATAATATCCTGGTAAGCTCCCAGCATAAAAATGCCCAGGTAGTAGGGTTCATTCCCCGATTCGCTGGGAATGAGCCGATGCAGAGGCAGTGTGTGACGAAAATCCTTCAGGTCTATAAAGCAATCTACCTGACCATCAGAATCGCAGGTGATATCGCTCAATATGGCCTCACGGCTAAGCTCTTCATCCAGGCGATGAATGGGCATGATCGGAAAAAGCTGGTCTAAAGCCCAATTATCGGGGAGCGATTGAAAAACGGAGAAGTTACAGAGATACTGATCACTCATGGAGACTTTGAGAGCCCGGATCTCTTCCGGGATATATCGCTGCTTCTGGAAAATCTCCACAACCTGGGCACTCACCTGCCAAAAAAGCTGCTCAATCATCGCCTTGTTTTTGAGATCCATCATTCCCAGCATAAACAAATCCTGAGAATCCTCTTTGTATCTCAGCGCATCGTGGTAGGCCTCCAGGGGATTCATTTCACCCACTTCATCGTAGAGACGCAGAAGCTCTTTAACAAGCTGATGGTGGGATTCATCCGGCTTTATCTCTTTCCACCTGCGAGCCATTTCTATGGAGCCCAGCACATCTGTCAAAAGCAAACTGTGATGAGCAACCACGCTGCGGCCGCTTTCACTCACAATGGTTGGGCAGGAGACTCCTTCGGCTTTGCAAATTTCCATCAGGTAAAAAACCAGATTATTCGCATATTCCTGCATCGTGTAGTTGATGGAACTGTCATAGGAAGTGCTGCTCCCGTCATAATCCACACCTAAACCACCGCCCACATCGAAATACTCCACCTGGAATCCCATTTGGCGAAGTTTGCAATAAAAGCGAGCTCCCTCCTGAACGGCTCTCTTAATCGGAAGAATATCTGAAATCTGAGACCCTACGTGGAAGTGAGTCAGCTTAAGGCAATGACTCAACCCATTCTGAATCAAAAGCTCTGCTGCCGCCATTAATTCAGGTGTATTCAAACCAAACTTTGCCTTCTCCCCTCCGCTATCTGCCCATTTGCCGGTCCCTTTACTGGCTAAACGAAGGCGGATGCCCAGTTGCGGTTCTACTCCCAACCGTTTGGAAATGGCCAGGATTTGCTTGAGCTCTTCAAATTTTTCGACAACTAGGATGACTTTTTTACCCAGTTTCAGCCCCAGAATTGCCATGCGAATATAAAGGGTATCTTTGTACCCGTTACAAATCAAAAGTCGTGTGGTAGAGTCCTGCATGGCCAGAGCTGCCATTAACTCGGGCTTACTCCCCACTTCCAAACCATACTGGAACTCTTCTCCTGCATCCAGTATCTCCTCAATCACTTCCCTGAGCTGATTGACCTTTGCGGGAAACACTCCCTGATATACCCCCGGATAACCGCAGTCCACTATCGCGCACTGGAAAGCTTTATTCAAAGCCTTAACACGGTGCCTTAAAATATCCTGAAATCGAACAAGTAAAGGAAACTTTAGATTTCTGGATTGAGCTTCTGTTACAATATCAAGTAAATCAATGGAGGCTCCTTCTTCATGCAAAGGTTTGACTATAACATTGCCCTGATCGCTAATATCAAAATAATTCTGCCCCCATCCGTCTATGTTATAGACATGCCTCGCACGCTGTAAATTTTTGCTGGTGCGGACACTTTGGGGATTCTCCTGATCTTTGCCGGAATCACCGGCTGCAACAGATTCCAATTTGCTCATATCGCCGTGAGTTTTAATACCATCCT
>LSQX01358850.1_pt1 | contig 14187 bp, 11 predicted proteins | sample 654561 | NCBI WGS metagenome assembly LSQX01 (sample SAMN04489861, study PRJNA283612) | anaerobic digester metagenome | isolation source: 4 biogas reactors fed with cattle manure at either 37C or 55C with and... | place: Denmark: Kongens Lyngby | collected 2014
TGCGCAGGTAGAGCGATGACTCGCCGTCGGCGTCGCTGAATCGCATGCCGGCCTGCATTATCTTGCGGAAAATCTCGTCTTCGGGATTCAGGAAATGCGCGTCGCAGGTGGCGCAAACCCGGACACCCGCCTTGTCGGCAATCTCGATCGCCCGGCGGTTCAGCTTCATCAGATCTTCGTCGCCGGAGGCTTTTCCCTCGGCTATCAGGAATCGGTTGTTCGAAAGCGGCTGTACTTCGATGTAATCGTAATATTTCGCAATTTTGATAAGGTCGCTCTCCGAGCGGTTATCCATCAGCGCCGAGAAAAACTCTCCCGCCTGGCAGGCGGAGCCGAGTATCAGCCCCTCGCGGTGCTCGTCAAGCAAAGTCTTCGGTATACGAGGATTGCGGTAGAAATAGTCGAGATACGACCTTGAAACCAGCTTATACAGGTTTTTAAGCCCGGTCAGGTTTTTAACAAGAATTATAATATGATGCGCCCGCAGCATCAGCGGGTCAGCCTTGTCCGACATTACCCGCTGCATCGCGCCGAGATCGGTTACCCCTTCGCGGCGGAGCTTTTCGCACATCCAGCTGAAGATAAGCCCCAGCATTTCGGCGTCCGCGTCGGCGCGGTGGTGTTCGAAGTCGCCCAAAGTGAAATATTCCGCCAAGGTTTCAAGCCGATGGTTAGAAAGCTCTGGGTTTATAAACCTCGAAAGCGCAACGGTGTCAAGATACGGATTTGTGAATTCAATTCCGTTTTCGTCGGCGACCCGCCGGATAAAGCTGGTGTCAAAGTTGGCGTTGTGCGCAATGAGCAGCCGCCCTCCCGCCCAGTCGAGGAAGGATTTGACCGCTTCTCCGTCCTTCGGCGCACCCGAAACCATCTCATCGGTTATATTTGTCAGTTCCGTGATATTTTCCGGGATATGGCGCTGCGGATCGACAAAGGTCGAAAATCGGCTTTTGACTTCGCCGTCCTGCATCAGCACCGCGCCGATTTCGGTTATCTTGTCATGAAGAGGGGAAAGCCCCGTCGTTTCTATGTCGAAGATGACGAATTCATCGTCGAGCGGCTTGTCGCATTCGCCGTAAACCGCCCTTGCGGTATCGTCGACAAAATAGCCCTCCATGCCGTAAATAACCTTTATCCCGCCTATCTTCTCCGCCGTTTCCATCGCAATCGGAAACGCCTGAACATTGCCGTGGTCGGTTATCGCGACCGCCTTGTGTCCCCAGGCTTTCGCGAGCTTGACGGCTTCATCGGGCGGAATTGTCGAATCCATCGCCGACATCTGTGTGTGAAGATGCAGTTCCACCCGCTTTTCGGGGGCGTCGTCGGTGCGTCCGATCGATTTCAGCTTCATCACATCGGAAAGATTCAAAATCAGCTCTTTATCGAAGTCGTCTTTCCTGACCGAGCCGCGAATCGCGACTGCGTCGCCGTCGGAAACGGCGTTCATAAGCTCGTCGGTTTTTGCCTGCTCGGCTATCAGCTTTACTCGGAGCGAGGCATCTTTGTCGGTGATGTTGAATGTCGTGACGATTTTATCGCTGCGCCGGAGCGGCTTTGAGTCCAGGTTGAACACAACTCCGTAAACAACGGCATTTCGCTTCGCCTCTGTAAGGCTTCTTATCGGGTCCGGCTCCGAAAGATCAAACTCCGAACCGAAAACTGCCTTTGCCCCGGATATGTCCAGCGTCAGGAATCCTGTTTTAACTATTCCGTTATCAAGCTCCCGATAAATATGCTCCTCCGGGTTCAGCGTGCTCACCGCAGTAAGGTTTGACAAATCGTTCCTGCCGTTTTCTTTTTTTACCGCCTTTTCGGCTTCGGCAGCGGCAAGTTCGGCATTTCTTGCGATAACGGCGGAGACATCGGAGCGAAATTGATTTTCCTGTTCGATTATCGACTGTTCGAAATCGTCGTTGTTTTGCTGCCAGTTTTCGTTCTGCCGTATTTCCACCTTATAATCAAGTCCGAATTCGGAACGGATTATTCCGGATATCAGTTCGGGAGTGAGGGCGTCGCAGAGCAGCTCGATCCCTCCGCCGCAGCAATACACATCGATCTCAAGGGTGTCGCCGTCCCAGTATGCATCATAATTGTCGAAAAAACCGCGGGAAACCGAGCCTATCCTGTAAAGCTCGGTTATTATCTGCGGCAGATAACCGTGAGAAAAAAGCTCTGCCGGATAGCGCGGCATAAGGCGGACGATATTAAGCTCATAAGCTTCTTTTATACCGTATTCGACTGCGTAAAGCTCGTCTTTATTAAAAATGCAGCCGAAGGAGGCTGTGATCTCGACTATTTTTTTCTCGCGGTCGCAGCGGATACGGATATCCTGCGCCGCATCGGTCACCGGCCGCAGCTCGTGATCGGGAGCATATCGGGGAAAATAAAAGGAAAAATCCCTTTTCTGATCGGAGTTTTGTTTTTTGTCTGCCATATCAAAGCCTGTTGTAAAAATCGGCGTGACAGGCGGGAATCGCTTGTCACGCACAGCGTTTGTTTTGTGTGTTTATTTCGCCGGATAGCGGCGTTTTATTTCATCAATGAGGGCGTCGACCGCTTTTTCCTGCGGAACCGTCATAAGTGTTTTTCCCTGCGAGAAGATCGCGGCGCGTCCGCTGCCGCCCGCAAGCCCGATGTCGGCGCGGGAAGCTTCGCCGGGGCCGTTTACTATGCAGCCCATTATGGCGACGGTGATATCAAGCGAAGAAAATCCGGGAATCTCCGGGGTAGCGCGGCGGCAGAACTCGTCATAAATGCCGATGAGGTCTATCTTTGTCCGCCCGCAGGTCGGGCAGGCGATTATGTCGGGACCGCTGCGCAGCGATAATGCGCGGAGAAGCTCGATTCCGGCCTTAACCTCTTTTTCTGGCGCCGCGGTAAGCGAGATGCGGATGGTATCTCCGATTCCCTCCGAAAGCAGCGTTCCGATACCGGCGGCGCTTTTTATGATGCCGGAATATTCTCCTCCGGCTTCGGTAACGCCGATATGCAGCGGATATGGGCAGGCTTCTACCAATATCCGGTTTGCCTTTATCGTCATCGGCACATCCGACGCCTTGACGGCGATAATTATATCTTCAAAGTCGCAGTTTTCGAGCAGCCGGGCGTGATATAAGGCGCTTTCCGCCAGCGCTTCGGCGCAGACGCCGCCGTGTTTCTCGACGATGGATTTTTCCGCCGAACCGCCGTTTACCCCGATGCGTATCGGAATACCCCGCCGCCGGCAGGCGTCGGCAACCTTGCGGACATTCTCTTCGCCGCCGATGTTGCCGGGATTGATGCGTATCTTGTCGGCACCCCGCTCGGCGCAGGCGAGGGCGAGGCGATAATCGAAATGAATGTCGGCGACAAGCGGCACATCCGGAAGTTCTTTCTTTATTCTGCCGAAAGCATCGGCGGCTTCGGCATCGGGAACGGCAAGCCTTATTATGTCCGCTCCCGCGGAATAAAGCGATTTTATCTGATTAATGGTTGCATCGGTGTCGCGGGTGTCGGTGTTCGTCATCGTCTGGACGGATATCGGCGATTCCTCGCCTATCCTGACCGAACCCACCGTGACCGAACGGCAGCTCCGCCTTTTGTATTCGATATTTGCCATCTTAATTTATCAGCTTCAGAATATCTTTGAATGTGACGACGACCATCAGCAGAAGCAGCAGCGCAAGCCCTGCCATATTGATGTAACCCTGAATCTTCCGCGGCACCGGCTTGCGGCGGATCAGCTCGATTATCAGGAAGAATATCTGTCCTCCGTCAAGCGCCGGGAAGGGCAGGAGATTGAAGATGCCGAGGTTCAGCGTTATCACGGCGCAGAGATATAAAAGGTCGTAAGCCCCCTCATCCGCCGCTTCGGAAATTGCCGTAGTGACCCCGACCGGGCCCGACATATCGTCAAGACCGTATTTCCCGCGCATTAAATCGATGATGGAAGTCCAGATCATCTTCATCGAAGACATCGAATTGAACCAGGACTGCTTCACTACATTGACGAAGTTTTTCTCCTCCGGCCAGACAAAGAAGTCGACGTTGCCGAAAGTAAGCCCGGCTTCGGTAAAAGTCGGAAATTCGACATCTTCGATCACTATTGTCTCGCCGTCCCGCTCGACGGTTATATCAAGCGGCTTTGTGCCGCCGTACATGATCTCGTAAACCAGCTCCGTCGCGGTATGAACGCGGGCGCGCCCGACGGAAATGATGCGGTCGTCGGTGCGAAGGCCGGAGAGATAGGTTTTCGCATCCTCGCTCGCAAAGCCGTAGATTCTGGTCGAGCCGAGGGATTCGGCGGTCGCCGAGACGGCGCACATTAGAATCACGCCGAGCAGCAGGTTCATCGCCGCGCCCGCCGCCATTATCATTCCCCGCTGCCAGACGGGCTTTCGGTCGAGGGAGTCGGGGTCGTCCGAGTCTTCTTCCTCGCCTGCCATCGAAACAAAGCCGCCGACGGGAAAGAGCCGCAGCGACCACCGCGTTCCGGTCTTTTCCGAAACCTTTGATATCAGCTTCGGACCCATGCCGATGGAAAATTCAATGACGGTGACGCCGAAGCGCCGCGCCCAGAAAAAATGCCCCAGCTCGTGTATCAGTATAAATGCGCCGAATATAAGCAGCGCCAAAAGGATATAAATAATATGCCTCCCGAATTGTCCTTTTCGGTTTTTGTGTGTTTATTCGAAATATATGAAAAATTCTTCCCTGATTTTTAAACCGACATTATCATACAGGAAAATCGATCTCATAAAGCCAGGTTTCGGAATAAAGGTCATGACCCTCCCCGGGGATTGAATGCATGCCGATGCGGGCGAGCCGTATTTCGAGTTTCAGCGTCTCTCTGTTTTCAAGCAAAGAGAAGTTCGAAAGCTGAACCAGCTCGGAATCGCCCTCCCGCCGTGTGTCAATCTCGGTCAGCGTATCTTTGACAAGACAACCGTATTTTTCGTCCACCTCGCAGATATGAAGCGGGTAACGCGGATAGTTGCCGTATGTTTTTTGAGGATCGGTGACATTGCCGATCCAGTAAAGGCGTCCGTTTTTGGTCGATCGGAAAAACGTCGAGAGGGTTGCCGACGAGTAAACGACCTCGCGGGTGTCAAACACCCACGGCATAATGGGGGAAAACGTCCTGCCGCCGTCGTCGGAACAGCAGTACCATTTGAATCCCGGCGCGCAGGGGTCGATTCTCGTCTTCCACGCCGGACTCTGAACATTCGAACCGCGTATGGCAACGATTATTCGCCCCGAAGTAAGCTCGGCCACACAAGGCTCGCATACCCCCCTTGAGCTTTGCAGATCGTTCAGTATTACCGGCTTTGAGTATGACAGCTCATAAGCGCTGCCGTTCCAGTGCGCGCGGACAAGAATCATGCCGCACATAATCTGCGGACAGGAAGGAAAGACTTCGTTTATGTCAATTCCGAGTATCCGGCAGCACGCCCCGATCGAAGCGCCTAAGGGAATCAGAAGATCGCCGTTTGACGCGAAGCGTATATCGCCGAAGTAGGCGTTGCTTTTGTAAAGATAATCCCTGTTGCGGGGATTTTCGGGATCGTATTCGTCGCATTCTTCAAAGCGGAGAAGCTGATATTCCGCCTCTTCACCCGGCTTTTGGGATATGAGATAACAATGGTCGCGCGCGTCGTCTCCGCCCTCGCTCCATTCTTTGCGGTACGCTTCGACATGACCGCCTATAAAATAACGCTGCATACCGCAGGTAACGAACCGCCCGCTTTTGGGATCGTACAAATCGGGATTCCGGTTGCACCAGAGTATTTCATCCGCGTCGGTTCCGTCGACATACTGGAATACCTCGCCGTATACGTCGGTCCAATCGCCCCAGGTGCGTCCGTTGTCCGGGCTTTCGCGCTTCCAGTTTCCGTTGGAAAAGTCGGATTCGCTCGCAAAGCTCTTGTATTCGGTCATCCTGAGTCCCGTCGGTTCGCTGTAACTGCGTTTAATTAATTCTTCGCCGTCCTCATGAACGCAGATGAGGCTGCGCTGAACGCCGAGCTTTTTGTCTCCCATGGTCATACCCCTGCTGTTGATTCGGAATGATTTAAATATTGAAGTATTCGTCGATCTTCTTTCTTGCTTCAAGATCGGCCGCATAAACGGCTTCAAGGCTGCCCGCCGGATAGTTTTGGAAAGCGGAGGTTACGGCTTCGACCGAGTCGGTTATGCTTCGGAAGGATATTCTGCCGTCCAGAAACAGCGCCACCGCCCGCTCGTTTGCGCCGTTTAATACAGCAGGGATAACCCCGCCGCGCTCCATCGAATCGGATGCAAGCGGCAAAAGCCGAAACACGGAAGTATCCGGCGGGGAAAAGCTAAGATTCATGGTTTTCGCAAAGTCGAGCCGCTCGATAAGCCCGTCTCCGTCAGCCCTGTGCGGATAGCTGAGCGCATACATAATGCAGAGGCGCATATCCGGGCAGGAAAGCTGAGCTTTCACCGAGCCGTCGGAAAATTCGACCATCGAATGGATTATGCTCTGGCGGTGAACAGCCACCTCTATCTTGTCTGCCGGCATAGAGAACAGATAAGCCGCTTCGATGACTTCAAAGCCTTTGTTCATCAGCGTCGCCGAGTCAATCGAGATCTTCGCGCCCATGCTCCAGGTCGGGTGCCGCAAAGCGTCTTCCGCCGTGATATTTTCAAGCTGCTCCTTTTTGTATCCGAAAAACGGCCCGCCGGAGCAGGTCAGGATAAGCCTTGACGGGAGATTTCCGGCTTCAAGGCACTGCCATACGGCGCTGTGTTCCGAATCGACCGGGCGTATCTCGGAGCCGGTTTCGGCGGCGGTCTTCATGACCAGGTTTCCGGCGGTGATAAGCGATTCTTTGTTTGCAAGTGCCAAAACTCGCCCGTTTTTAACCGCTGCCATCGTCGGGGCAAGCCCGGCAATGCCGGATGCGGAATTGAAAACGAAGTCGGCCGAAGCGGCGATTTCGTTCACGCCTTCGGCGCCGGATAAAACCCTGATTCCGGTATCGGCAAGTCGGATTTTGAGGTCGCGGGCAGCCGATTCATCAAAAAGCGCGGCGGTGTCCGGCCTGTATAGCCGGCACTGCCGCTCAAGCCCCGCCGCATCCGAATTGGCGGCTAAACCGGCGGGACGGATCCCTAAGTGAGAAAGCACCTCAAGGGTCTGACAGCCGACAGAGCCGGTAGAACCTATCACCGCCGTGCTGCCGGGATTTATATTTAAATTCATTTATAAGTTTTCGTCGATTTATCTGATTATCTGAAAAAGGTAAAAGATATCGGCGTCGAGAAGAGGAAAGCATATATCGTGCCGACGTGGGAGCAGATGAGGAAAATAAACGGCGCAACGGCGAATATCGAGTCAAAGCGATCCATGATTCCGCCGTGTCCGGGGAGCATCTTTCCGAAATCCTTGACGCCGTAATGGCGCTTAACCAGCGAAGCGATGAGGTCGCCCAGCTGAGAGACGACGGCAACGGCGACGGAAAGGACGATAATAAACGGATAATTCGGCCGGAGGTTGAAAATGGCGCCGACAACCAGTCCGTATGCCACAAAAGTGACAACGCAGAACAGCACGCCGCCGATAGCGCCTTCGACCGTCTTTTTGGGGCTGATATGTTCACACAGCTTTCGGCGTCCGAGCAGCCGTCCGACAAAATACCCTCCGGAATCGGTCATCCATGCCGACATGAAGATAAGCCAGAACAGAAATTCACCGTGCCTGATGTCGCGCACCAGCACGATCGAAGACATCCCGAAGGTCACATAGATTTCCATCGCAAAAAGCAGGGCGACATCTTCGATCTTCAGTTTTGTCGGCGAAAACACGACGCAGGAAAGCAGGTAAAACAGGTACATAAATCCAACTACAAAGGTAAATCCGATATAATTCGTCTGTATATCGGATACCCGGGTGCACATCGGCAAAGCGACGGCAATAATATAAGTCGGAATTGCAACAGCCGGATTTTTCTGAATCCCCATGCAGCGCATGAGCTCGAATGAGGCGACAAACGAGCAGGCCGCCGCGAATATCGGCAGGAATATCGTATCCGAAAGAAAATAAAAATAAGGAATGAGCAGAGAAACGGCGACAACGGCAGTAAGAACCCGTGTTCTGGTCGAACCGGGCTTTTTGGTTTTTGATTGTTCGGAGGTGTCCGGAGGCGCGGTTTTTACCGGATTATCGTTCATCTCGCTTTTCCTTATCTTTTTTTAATTGCCCGGCTGAATCAGAGGGAAGCCGGTCTTGCCGTACGGCAGCGGGGTCAGGCAGAGCCGAACCGGCGCTGTCTGCGGGAGTATTCCTCTATTGCGGCGTCGACGTCTTTTTCCCCGAAGTCGGGCCAGAGGGTGTCGGTGAAGTAAAATTCCGAATATGCCGCCTGCCAGAGCATGAAGTTTGAAAGCCGCAGCTCGCACCCGGTGCGGATGATCATATCCGGCGGCGGGCAGTTCCCGGTGTCGAGGGAGGAGGTGATGTCGTCTTCGGTAACCGACGTGTGTCCGTCCGCGATAAGCCGGTTGACGGCGCGGACAATCTCGTCCCGCCCGCCGTAGTTAACGGCGATATTCAGAAGATATTTGTAGGAGGAGGTTTTTGCTTCGACTTCGTCCATCATCTGAATAAGCTCCGGTGAAAAGGCGGAGCGGTCGCCCGGGAATCTGACCCGGGTGTTGCGTTTGGGCGCCGTTACGAGCGCGTCTTTGATATATTCCTTTAAAAGCAGAAATATCGCCGCAAGTTCGTGACGGCTGCGGTTTTTCAGATTTTCGGTGGAAAGGGCGTAGGTCGTAACATATTCAACGCCCCGGTCCTGGCAGTAGGTGGAAACGGCTTTAAAGACCTTTGCTCCGACGCTGTGCCCGTATTCGCGCGGCATACCGCGCTTCTGAGCCCATCGGCCGTTTCCGTCCATAATAAATGCCAGGTGCCGGGGGATTTTTATATCGTTTTCAGACATTAAAATACAGTTTAGAAGCTGATCTGAAATCAGATCTCCATTATCTCTTCGTTCTTGGCTGCGGTGACTTCGTCGATCTTCTTAATGAACTTGTCGGTGAGCTCCTGAACTTCCTTTTCGGAGATTTTCTGTTCGTCTTCGCTGATCTCGGAATTCTTTTTCATTGCCTTGATCTTGTCGTTTGCCTCGCGGCGGATGTTGCGGATCATGACTTTGGCGTCCTCACCGCGCTTGCTTACCTGCTTTGTCAGATCTCGGCGGCGCTCTTCGGTCGGCTGAGGGAAGTCGAGGCGGATGTTTTTTCCGTCGTTTGTCGGGTTTATGCCGAGATCGGATGCCTGGATAGCATTCGTGATCTCCTTGAGCATTTTGGTTTCCCAGGGGGTAATCGTGATGGTGCGGGCGTCGGTCACGACGACGTTTGCGGTGTTCTGGATCGGCGAAGGGGTGCCGTAGTAATCGACTTTAATGTCGTCGAGAACGGCGGGATTCGCGCGTCCGGCGCGGATAGTCTGAAGGTCACGGTCATAAGCGGCGACCGCTTTTTCCATCTTGTCTTCAAATTCCTTAATGTCGAGCTTCATTTTCCTTACCTCTTTTTAATTGTTATTTAAATTATATATCTTGCCGGAAAATCCCCGTCCGGCGGGTTTTTTATTTCAGCTTTCGGGAGCAATGACCAGCGTTCCGATCTTTTCGCCTAAGACTGCGCGCTCTATGTTCTTTGGGTTATCGAGCCCGAAAATCAGAAGGGGTATGTTGTTTTCTTTGGAAAAGCTTGCGGCGGTCGAGTCGATCACCTTAAGCTCGTGCTGGATTATATACTTGTAATCGACGGTGTCGAGCTTGACGGCTGTCGGGTCCTTGCGCGGATCGGCGGTGTATACGCCGTCGACGTTTTTAGCGAGCATGACGATGTCGGCGCCTATCTCGGCGGCACGCATGACTGCGGCGGTGTCGGTCGAGAAGAACGGGTTTCCGATGCCGCATCCGAAGATGACCAGCCGTCCGTTGTTGAGGTGATGCACCGCTTTATTGCGGATATACGGTTCGGCGAACTGCTTCATCTCGATTGCGGTCATGACCCGGCATTCGACTCCCAGCTGATCGAAGCTGTCGGCAAGCGCGAGGGCGTTTATCGTGGTCGCGAGCATCCCCATGTGATCGGCGCGGGTGCGGTCCATCTTCGCGCCCTGACGTCCGCGCCAGATGTTGCCTCCGCCGACGACGATACCGATCTGCACTCCCATATCGGCGACGTTTTTGATCTCACGGCAGATCTGAAAGACGATGTCGTGATTCAGCACGTCTTTCCCGCCGGATGCGAGCGCCTCTCCCGAAAGCTTGATCAGGATCCGGCGATACCTCGCCTTCGAGCTTGCATTGTCAATAGAGGCCATAAAAGAGCACCATACCTTTCCGGACAGATTAACTATATGAATTATACAATAAAAAACTTGTTTTGTAAAGACAGAAACGGCAAATTTTACAGTTATTTTCAAAAGACAAAGGTTTTGCCGCAAATGCCGGAGCGTTTAAAGGCATAATTTAAAAACCTCTCCCGCAAAAGCGCGTCCCGCCGATTTGCGCATACGGGCACAAACCGGGGCGGGACAATGGCGGGAGAGATTTTCAAAAAAGATTAATTTTTGCCTACGAGCTTTTCGATTTCGGCGGCGAGGTCGTCGCTGCGCTTTTCAAGCCCTTCACCCTTGTCGAAACGGACAAAGCTTTCTATCTTAATAGCTCCGCCCAGAGCCTTCGCAGTTGCGTCGGTATACTTCGCAATGGTGAGCGAGTCGTCTTTGATATAAACCTGGTCGACGAGGCAGTAAGTTTCATAGAACTTGCCCAGACGGCCGGTGGCCATCTTTTCGATGATGTTGGCCGGCTTCTTGGCGTTTGCCGGGTCGTTCTGAATGGTTCTCATGATGACGTCTTTTTCGTCGTCGATCGCTTTCTGCGGAACATGATCGCGGTCGAGGTAGAGGCAGTTCATTGCGGCGACCTGAAGCGCAACGTTCTTCGAATATTCGTCGAATCCTTCCGACTTGAGAGCGGCATCGTCGCCCGAGAAGCTAACCACAACGCCGGTAACGCCGTTTCCGTGGATATAGGTGGAAACGAGACCGTCGACCAGAACAAAGCGGCGGATCTTGATGTTTTCCTTGGTGTTTGCGATCTGTTCGGTAAGAGCATCGGAGACGGTCTTGCCGTTATCGAGCTTGCTTGCCAGCAGAGCGTCAAGGTCGGCGGGACGGTTCTTTATCGCCGCTGCGAGCACCTCTTTTACGAATGCCTTGAAAGCGTCGGTGTTGGCGACGAAGTCGGTCTCGGTGTTGATTTCGATCATCGCGGTAACATCGCCCTCGGTAAGAATGTCGACTCTGCCTTCGGCGGCGATGCGGTCGGCCTTCTTCGCGGCAACGGCTACTCCGTTTTCACGGAGATACTTGACGGCTTCGTCAAAATCGCCGTTGGTTTCGGTGAGCGCCTTCTTGCACTCCATCATGCCCGCGCCGGTTTTTCTGCGCAGTTCGGCTACGTCTTTTGCGGAAATTGCCATTTTATATTATCCTTTCAACAGTATTAATCGGCGGAGCTTATCTTCTTGCCTTTGCGGCGGCTTCTGCATCCTGTTCTTCTTCGGCGGCGGTTATATCGGCCTCGGCGGCTTCGAGCTGCTCGCCCTGGCGTCCTTCGAGAACGGCGTCTGCGATAACCGAGCTGATGAGCCGGATCGCGCGGATGGCGTCGTCGTTGCCGGGGATAACGAAGTCGATTTCGTCCGGGTCGCAGTTGGTGTCAACTATGGCGATTACCGGAATTCCGAGTTTGCGGGCTTCGAGAACCGCGTTGCGCTCCTTGTGGGGGTCGACCACGAATACCGCGGACGGGAGTCCCGGCATATCCTTGATGCCGCCGTAGTCGCGCTCAAGGTCGCCCATCTCTTTTACGAGGGCGGCGACTTCCTTCTTCGGAAGCAGGTCGAAAGTGCCGTCTTCCTGCATTCTGATAAGGCTGTTGAAACGGGAAATGCTCTTGCGGATGGTGTTGTAGTTGGTCAGCATTCCGCCCGGCCAGCGCTCGTCTACATAGTACTGGTTGCATCTCTGGGCTTCTTCTTTGATGGCGTCCGCGGCCTGCTTCTTCGTTCCGACGAAGAGAATTGTGCCGTTGGCAGAGGAAAGATCACGGACGAACATATACGCCTCGTTGAACTTGCGGACGGTCTTCTGCAGGTCGATGATGTAGATACCATTGCGCTCGGTGAAGATGTATTCCGCCATCTTGGGGTTCCATCTCCGGGTGTGGTGTCCGAAATGGACGCCGGCTTCGAGCAGTTGTTTAATAGAAACAATAGACATTTATTATGTCCTCCTTCGGTTGTATCCACCACGGTCAAGCCGGTGCGCTGGTACTGTATTACGCGCCGGACCGAATATTTGCCGTGTGTGAAATTACACTACATTATACCACAAATCCGGGAAAATTTCAAGCGCCGATGATGAAAATCACATCTCATTCATATAATTGTTACAACGGCGGTCAGAAGCCGTTTTCTTTGAGAACCTCCGCCGACATCGATTCGGAGATGTTGAAATCGTAGATATATGATGTGCCCGGGCCGTTTTTCAATCTGTGAGAGCGCCAAACGAGGTTTTTCCGGCAGTCGTCCCGCAGGCTTTCGCTTATCTGTTCGGATGAATAAAGCCGCAAAAGCTCCCGTTCGACATTCGGGCTGTCGGAAAGCGAATCCAGCTCATAAAGTTCGGTCTGTTTGCCGTTTATGCAGCGATCAACCTGGCTTTTTGCGATTATCCCGTCGATATCCGGCAGGACGGCGGCAAAGCTTACGACAAGCGATATCGCGACTGCCGCGGCGAACAGATCGATACGGCTCATATACTGCCGGAGCAGAACTGCGACAAATAAAGCGGCGATAAATACCGTTGCGTATGCGGCGTAAACCCGGAGGCGGGTAAGTCCGTATGACTCGGTGTAAAGATAGAGCTTCGATGCAGCCGTTGCAAGCAGCATAAGCGCCGATACGCCGAGCAAGGTCACAAGCACCCGCCGGGTTATCGCCGAGGCTTTTGCGGAAGCGACGGTTTTCAATAATATGAGACATAGAATTCCGTTAAGCGCCGAAACCCGTGTCAGCTCGAAGAATCCTTTGACTGCATAGCTCGACATGCTGTACCCCTCCGGCAGCCGCCCGCCGAAAGCCGAGAGATAATACGGAATCTGGGTTGCAAAGAAAATAATGTAGACCAGCAATACCGGCGCGCAGAGGAAGACGCCGAATACCGCTGGCAGCGTTTTTCCCGGCTTTTCCGACACCGAAATTCCCTCGCGGGAGGAAAAGAGCAGGCCGAAAATGTACATCGCGACGGGTATTCCGAACATCAGCGATATCAGGATTACAGCCGCCCGCTCGCTTATTCCGTTAAACAGTTTTTCTGCAATACTTCCGAATTTTTCGTCGGCGCCGGAAAGCTGCGTCATGACAAAATAAAGCGGTATTACAGCCGCCGCAAGCCCGGCAGCCGCCGCTCCGAAAATCCGCGTTTTCCCCCGCCCGCCGTGAGATATTGCGCCGAAGACCTTCCCGTACCTCGTATACGGCGAGATAAATAATGCTTTAACGGCTGTCTTCGCTTTGATAATATCGCCGTGTTTCCCGGATGAAAATGCGGTGGCGAGCCAGACGACATAATAAATCATCGCGCAGAATCCGGCGAAATATCTCATCGTTTCGTTTGCGTTTGTCAGCATTGGCGCAGCATAAACCGGCAGCGGCAGCGAGAGGGCGATATTCCTTGCACTCAGTTTATCCGCGCGTTTCAGCCAGAAAAGCCCCAGCGCATAAGCCGCGAGCGTAAAAATCGCCGAGCCGAGCGCCGCGCCGCCGAACAGAAAGGAACGGCAGAAAAGCCATCCGAGCAGAAGAGATATAAGCGCCGCCGCCGTGTCTCCCGCGCGGAATCCGGTTTTTTCCTTCTCCGCCGCCGGAGAAGTATCCGCCGTCGGAGAAGTAACCGCCGCCGCTGTTTCCGATGTGTTAAAATCGGCAGTGTTTGTTATATTAGCCGGGTTGTTCATTATATTCACCTCATGTTTATCGTTAAACGATAATATTATACTACCAAATTTATCGAAAGTCAATAAACATTTTGTGAATTACGAAAAAAACGGCCGAAAATAAAAAAACCGTCCCGCAAAAAGCGGGGCGGTTCGG
>LSQX01114846.1_pt1 | contig 14186 bp, 10 predicted proteins | sample 654561 | NCBI WGS metagenome assembly LSQX01 (sample SAMN04489861, study PRJNA283612) | anaerobic digester metagenome | isolation source: 4 biogas reactors fed with cattle manure at either 37C or 55C with and... | place: Denmark: Kongens Lyngby | collected 2014
GAAGTTATGGCATTGTTTGACAGTTCGGATGTAGTCTTCATATCTCTCGGATAGAACATGCTGTTTGAGTTTCTAACCGAGAATTTAAAGTAAATACGATAGTGCGCCTGCTTCGGAAGTACCGACTTTCCTAAGACCTTTGTCTTGTCATAATTGATTGCATAATCAAGCGCCACCTCATAATCGCCCTCTTCAAAAAGGTCAACTTTTGTGTTCGCACCAGCTGTAGCCACAGCCTCAAGATAATTTGTGTATATCTGAGGCGTTTCTGTCACATTCTCATAGTTGGTTTTACGGATTATAAGTGCTCCATGTCCAAAATTCGTTGATGGTGTCTCAAAATACTGGTCAGACCCAGCGGGGTCTTCCATAATGGTAATTGAGTCATTCCTATTCAGACAATTGATATCCTGCAACAAATTAAGCCAGAGCGTCACCTGGTCACCGACATTTTTTAGAAATACGATATTACCATCAGAATCCTTAACACTATCAGTATATCCGCTCACGAAGAATTGTCCGAGATCCCAGCCGTAATGCGGATCCTTATTTGTTATAATAGTTGATCCATAATAACCCTCAAACTTATCGGTTCTCACCTTGGAGCCAAGGTTATACTTCTTTGTATTGCTATTTACTGTTGATGCCTTCGCTGTTTCGTCATATGCGTAAAACTCATATACCTCAACATACTTTTTGTTCTCGTACTCATCAACGCTTACAAACAGGAATTTTGAAGTGTCAACTTTTTTACTGGCTTCATATGCAATAATTACCCTGTAATAGCAACCATTCGCCATCTGGACATCAGTTGTTGTATAGAAGGGGTCTTTTCTGTTAGGTGTTGTTTTGAAGATATCAGTTTCCACATATTCCGTAACCCAAATCTTCCCGTCTTTAGATGTCTGAAGAATGAGTGCACCCTTGAGAATCTTGTCTTCAAGAGTAATAATGTCCACCTTTTTATCCTTGTCGTCCACAAGATGCCACTCGTCGTCAGCGGCATTCAGCAGCTTATCGCTATAGGTGTAAGAGACTTTAAGGCCGTTAATGTCAGCATCATAATCTGGTTTAATAGCAAATGCTGTAACACCATTTTTTTCTGTTGTTTTATAGACATCACCAGAAACGGTCAACGTTCCATTGGCCTTTGCAGTGCTGCTCACTTTTGCAGATGAAAATGCATAAGTGTCGTCTTCATCAAATTCATAAACAGCGGCAGTTATGTTCTTAGATGTATCCTTAGCATAAGCAGTAGCACAGAACAGCCCTGTTCCGGCGAAGCAACCTATTATCAATATAAAAGTAAGAGCTGCAGAGCTCACACGTTTTTTCCAGTCACTCATTTCAAACGTCCTCCTATATGCACCATCATATCCGTTCTAATTATTTTCACTTATCAAGTCTAACTGAAAGCATATATTTACAAGTTAAATATTTATAAATAACTCCTGATTAGAGTACTTGTAACAAAGCTTACACTTCTACATCATTTCCGCAAGCGCCTTACCATATGGCTTTAATCCTATCTATGAAGTTATGGTGCTTGGCGCTGAAGTTTTTCATATCAATAGAATGTTAGTATATGAAAAATATTCTTGTTTTACGCCCTGCTTCTTAAATCCTTGTACGCTTCTCTTGCTATTTCTTCCATTACTGAATTGTAAAACATCTTATCTTCAAATAACTTAGTAAATGAACCTATTGATTCTGTATAACACTCTTGAGCTACTTTCTTGAAAATGTCAGGGAATATACTCTTTTCAAATACTTCTGAATCATTTTTCTTTGCAAATCTTTCAAGCTTTTTATTGCCCTTAACTGCTTTTTTATATATGGTTCTAACTATTACCCTATCCCCCTCATTGAATACACCTTTTACTCTTTCGTTAATTTTATTCAATATTTCATCTAATAGAGCATCTGTATCCTCCGGTTTTGTACCACTGATTGATACTTTAAACGACAAGGTTTCATCTTCAATTGTAGGATTTAAAGAAATATCCCCTTTATAAGTTTGTTCTAATTTATAAAATTCAAGCTTCAACTTATCTTCTAAATCAATATCCCGTTCTGATACCTTTGGCAACAGCTTTTCTAAGTAAGATAAAAATACATATTCCTTATGCAAATCTTTATCATACATTCTTGCTATTTGTATAATATAAGAATACCACTTAACGAAGTTTCTTGCTGTTTTCTTGAATACAAATCTATCTTCTTCACTTAAATTTTTATATCTATCAACAATAGGCTTTAATAAGCTTGTCATTTTCCCTAAATCAGCAGCAGTTTGACTGCCTGTTTTATAGTAAATCTTTGCAAACTTTTCAATGTCATCCATATTGTATAATTTATAATTTCTAAGTGCAGTTCTTGTATCATATATAAGGTTTACATTTATTTCTTCATCCAATATGGTTGATTCATAATATGGCTTGAATGCTTCTTCTATTTCTTCTTTTGTATTTACAAAATCCAAAATGAAAGTATCTTCCTTGCCTGTGTATATTCTGTTAAGTCTTGATAAAGTTTGAACTGCCTTTACCCCTTTAAGTTTTTTATCAACAAACATTGAATGTAATAATGGCTCGTCAAAACCTGTTTGATACTTTTCTGCTACTATAAGCATATTAAAATCATCAGAATTAAATTCTGCCGGTAATTGTTTTTCTTTAATTGTTGAACCATCATGTCTTTTGTTTAAACCTTCTTCAGAAAATTCTGTGCCACCATCTTTTATCACTCCTGAAAATGCCACAAGTATATCCAAATCATTATATCCTTTATTCTCAATATAACTTTTAAATTCATGATAGTATCTTATAGCATGAAGTCTTGAGGCTGTTACAACCATTGCTTTTGCTTTTCCATTAATTTTGTTCCTTGTATTGTCCCTAAACTGTTCAATAATAATTGCAGTTTTTTGTTGAAGGTTATGAGGATGAAGTGATGCATATCTCTTAATTGTTTTAACTGCCTTTGAAGTTGGCACTTCCGGATTATCCGCTGTATTTTTAGCAATTTTGTAACAGGTCTTGTATGTCATATAATTCTTTAATACATCCAATATAAACTTTTCTTCAATAGCTTGTTTCATGCTGTATATATGGTGAGCCGTAAATGAACCATCTTCCCTTCTTTTACCAAACAGCTCCAATGTCTTCTCCTTTGGTGTGGCTGTAAAAGCAAAGAATGATAGGTTGTTGTGCCTTCCGTGAGTTAATAGCTCTTTAACCAATTTATCCTCATCGTCTTCTATTTCACTTTCTTCCTTGCCCTCTATCTCTGCAAATTCTTTTAATGCTTCTGTTTCGTCTGCAAGGGCTGTTCTTACTGCCTGTGCGCTTCTTCCTGTCTGGCTTTGGTGTGCTTCATCCGCTATGATTGCAAACCTCTTGCCCCTTGTTTCTTCTACATCCTTAAATATTACAGGGAACTTTTGAAGTGTTGTAACTATTATCTTCTTTCCATCATTAATTGCATTTAATAAGTCTTTTGATGTCTTACCTTCACCAATAGTTTCAACTACTCCAATAGTGTGGTCAAATCCTGAAACAGTATCTTGAAGCTGACTGTCCAAAACCTTTCTATCTGAAATTACTATAATTGAATTAAATATATGTTTGTTAGAGGAATCGTGCATATTTGCCAAACCATAGGCTAACCATGCAATTGAGTTGCTCTTGCCTGACCCGGCACTATGCTGAACCAAATAGTTGTGACCACTACCATTTTCTTTTACATGATTTAATAGCTTTGTCACCACGTCAAGTTGGTGGTATCTTGGGAATATTAACTTTTCTGATACCTTTTTAATCTCTTTGCCATCTTTAATTGTAATCTTTGTTTCAACATCAAGATGCATGAATTTTTGCAAGATATCCATTAAAATATCTTTGGTTAATACTTTTTCCCATAAGTATGAAGTAACATAGCCATCAGGATTCTCCGGGTTTCCTTTGCCTCCAACATTTCCTGCTCCATTAGAGCCTTGATTAAATGGAAGGAAGAATGTGTTCTTGCCCTTAAGTTGAGTAGTCATATATACTTCAAGTAAATCCACAGTAAAATAAACTAAAAATCTTTTATTAAACTGAAAACAATTCTCTCTTGGATTTCTATCGTACATAAACTGCATTTTCCCGTTTTCAACAGATTGTCCTGTTATTTGATTCTTTAACTCGATGGCTACAATGGGAATCCCATTAAGAGACAATGCCATATCAATGGAATTCTCATTTTCTGTAGAATACTTAAACTGTCTCGTGCAAGTTAAAATATTCTTATTATATCTTTCTATTACTTCTGGGTTTAGGGTTGATTCAGGTCTAAAATATGCTATTTTAAGCATAACCCCTTTGTCATTTATCCCATTTCTTAATACATGCAACAAACCATTGGTTTCAACTTCTTCATTAAATCTTTTGTACAGTTTTTTCTCTGCTTCTTCTTTGTATGTCTTTATATACCTATCCCACTGTTTAGGCTGTGTAGCTTGAATAAATTCAATCAATTTAACCATATCAACAGCTTTGCTTCTGTCATAGGTCAATTGATTGCCTTTGATATATCCTCCAGAGGTCAAAAGATAGTTTTCAATATCTTCTTCGAATCGTTTTTCCTTGTATTCCAACTCTATACCTCCTCATTCATAACTCTCAACTCATCAAGATTCTTAAAAAATTTCCACCCATTTTCTGCATAACCAGATATTAATGTTGCAGGTAAAGAAGGGCTATCATAGGATATGTTTACTTTTAGAATGATTTTCCCATCTCTTAATTCTGCCTTTTCATCTTTAATATAACCATCAATGATTGAATTATTTCTGTGATAGAATCTATCTGACTTCCAGTTCTTACTGGATTCTATAGGTCTATTTATTTCACTCCCACTTGCAAGTACAAACTTGCCATCTTTCAAAAACAATTTAGCCTTGTATTTACTATTTTTGGGAATATAGTAGCCCTCAATATTACTATCAGATTTCATCTCATCAATTATAATTCCTTCTGCATTTAAAAGGAATTCTATTTGGTTAATATATGCAAGTAGATTTGGTTTGTCATAAATACTTACATTGGGTTCTGTAGCTCTCAAATCCTTATTCATTAGAATATAGCTACTCTTCTTTAGTTTTTTAATAAATTCAAATTCCATATAATCTATCGCTAACTTATCAAAGCTATTATTATCAGTCACAAAAAGAATGCAATATGTCCAGAAATCTTTATTTCGCACATGGTCAGAAATTCTACCTACCCCATTCATTGACTGACCTACATACACTTTGTTAGTATCAGATTCACTGTTATCAAACAGAAAATAAACAGCATAATTGAATGATGAATCCATTTTTTCTATCTCTTTGATGTTTTCTTTTGTAAAATAAAATGCCTTTATCTGGTTTGTCCTGTCTTGAAATATTTTGAAATTTGATGCTTTTTCCGAATCTGGATATAGATATGTTATAGTCTTTTGCACTAAACCACCTCCCGTTTCCCCGTTACACATTCATATATTAATGATTTTTTATATAGTTCAAGGTCTTTTAATAGGGTTTCTTTTTGAGATATAAGGCTGTCTATTTCAGTGCATTGTTTATCAAGAAAATCTGTAATTTGTTGTTGTTCTTCTGTTGAAGGCATAATAATTGTTAATTCTTTAAATATTTTTTGAGTAATACTAAACAACTTAATTCCATATACTCTTTCACGGATTTGACTTCTCCAAGCATCTGTTTTAAAAAGATATCCATAGTATTTGTTTTTAGTGTTAGTTAATGAAGATAAGATAATTGTATGATATCCTGCAAATAAATTATTTGTGTCTTCAATGTCAACATATACACAGTTACCACAACCCTCTAAATCCTCAGATGTATCTGCAAATATAAAATCACCTTTTTTTACCAAGCAATTACTATTAGTTTGTAGATAACTTTCATCTACATATCTTATTAAACTATTTTTAATTTCTACACCAGAATTATACTTGGAATGTATTTGTCCATAACTAATAACATCTATTCCACTTTCAACAAGATTTTCTTTAGTAATAGATAATCCTTTTCTAAATGAAAACATACTCTTCAACCTATTAACTACCCAATGCTTTGGTATCTCACCAATCCATTCAATACCACTATCTTTCATTTCTGCATTTGGATTTAACCCCTTTGTTACTGCCTCTGTTATAATCGATTGCTTATACTTTTTATATTCCTCTATTGATTCTCTTGTCTTTTCAAGGATATGATCTACTTCTGATATCTTTTGGTCGAGGAAGTTGGCGATTTTTTGTTGTTTTTCTATTGGATATTTCAAGAAATAAATATCATTAATAAATCTTTTATTCATATGAGGTATCGTAGTACCCCCAACCCAGTCATTCATTACTGGTTGAAATCCCTTTAAATACCAGTACCAAAATTTTTTATTTATATAGTCAACTCTCGGTATTACTTTAATAATAGTTGAAGAAATATACCCATCATGACCTATTCCAATTAAACCTGCTCTAGCCCCATCCCAAAGAATCAGAGTATCTTCTTTTGAAGCTAAAGGTAAATCTTCATTACAATAATTTTGATATTCATGAATATCACCATTTTTCTCCAAATCACTTGCTCCTATATAAGGTAATCCCACTCCTTCTAAATTTATTTCATTTGGATTTTTTCCTTTTACATAATCAAATAAATATTTGTTATTTATTAGTTCTACTTCCTCAGGAATTAACCCTATCCATTCAATTCCTGAATCCTTCATCCTCCTACTCAACAACCTCACCATCCTCTGCAAATAATGCTCGTAGTGATGACATCAAGTCCTTTTCCATCTCAAATATCCTTTTAGCTATCACATCAGCCCTTTCTGGAGCCTGGTACTTATAGAAATACCTTGTAAATGGTATTTCGTACCCAACTTTGGTCTTGGATTTATCTATCCAAGCATCAGGATTATATGGCAATACTTCCCTATTGAAATAAATATCTATATCTTCGATTAATGGAACATTTTCTGTATCTCTTTTAGAAGTATCTGCTACGGGCTTTTTACCCTTGTATACTATTTTCCCCTCTTCGTCTAACAAGGGGCTTTCTACTACTATTTTGTTATATCCAAAATCTATATTGTCAAATATCTTTGATTCACAAACTCTTTCTCCAAGTTTATATTCACGATTCTTAAATTCTCCATAAGCTTTTACTATTACTTCTCTGCATTCTTCTGATATATCATTTCTTTTACTACCTATGGATTTTCTCCTTTTCTCAAACATATCAGATGCATCTATTAACTGTACCTTACCTACCCTATGAGCAGGTTTTTCCTTAGACATTATCCAAATATATGTTGTTATGCCTGTATTGTAAAAACTATCATTTGGTAACTGGACTATTGCTTCAAGCCAATCATTTTCTATAATGTATCTTCTTATTTCACTTGAACCGCTTCCTGCATCTCCTGAGAATAATGGCGAGCCATTGTGTACTATTGCCATTCTGCCTGTATCTTTAAGCTTACTTAATCCGTTCAAATCAAAAAGCTGCTGACCGTCGCTTATCTTTGGAAGTCCTACTCCAAATCTGCCCTTGTCACCAAGCTTTGCTTCTTTTTCTACTGCCTTTCGCTCTACTTTCCACTCAATCCCAAAGGGCGGGTTTGAAATACAGTAATCAAATGTGTAACCGGGAAACTTATCGTCTGATAATGTATTACCCTGTCTCATATTTTCTGATTTTCCGCCTTTGATAATCATATCAGCCATTGCTATGGCAAATGTTTCAGGATTTAACTCTTGTCCAAATAATGCTACTTCTGCTTCTTCGTCTAATTCTTTAAGTCTTTCTTCCATACATGCAAGCATTTGAGAAGTGCCCATTGTCTGGTCATATACTGTTTTAACTACTCCTTGCTCTATCAATACATCTTTCTCTTCTGCAATCAGTAAATCGGTCATAAGATAAATAATATCCCTGCTTGTAAAGTGTGCTCCTGCCTGCTCATTGTAGGATTCCGAAAACTTCCTTACTAATTCTTCGAAAATATATCCCATATCGGTGCTTGATATTAAATCAGGACCCATATATGCACTTTTCTTGTTAAACTCCTGAATTATAAGAAACAACATGCCATTGTTAGCTAACTTTGTAATCTCTTTTTCAAATTCAAAATTATCTAAAACATCTTGTACATTTTCCGAAAAACCTCCGAGAAAAGTTCTGAAATTTGTTTCAATATGCTCTGAATCTGCTATTAAGCTCTCAAATGTAAATGGGCTTGTATTGTAGAAAGAATACCCTGAAGCAGTTTCCAAAAATCCATCTTTGACCTCAAGGTGTTTTACTTTCTCATAAGTTTCTAACACTTTTTGTTTTGTTGGCATCAATGCATCATTGAATCTTTTGATAACTGTCATAGGAAGTATTACCTTGCCATATTCGTGAGGTTTGTACAAACCCTGACCTATAATATCTGCTATTGCCCATATTAGATTCGCTTTCTCACTTATATTGATTCCTGTTTGCCTGTTTCTGTGAAATTCATCCATTATGTACTTCCCCTTTAACTATCCTCTATCCAATATTTTACTTACTAACCTTAATCTCTTTATTCCTAATCTCTGCTTCACAACCAAAGAATATTCATTGTTCTTAAAAATCAGGTCACGGTTGTTTTCACCTACCTGCTTGATATAGGTGATTAAATCATTTTCTTCTACTTTCATTTCCCAGTAATTATCTATAACGGTTTTTAATGCCTCAGCTACTTCTATTTGATTCTTGAAGTAAGTAATCAAAATAAATACCTTCTTTAACCGTACTACATTACCTATATGTTACCATTATTTGCATGATAATTCTATAAATTTATATGATTTTTATATAAAATTTGTTTAATATTAGATTATAACCTTGATTGAACTCCTTTATCAAGCGCAAATTATACCTAAATCCTTGAAAGCAACTTGAAAATTATTGAAAAATGACTATAATATAGATAGTATGTGTTAGTAACCTCACAAACATGATATGCAAAATTTACACAAGCTATTATAATGAGTGTTCACATGAAGGTTAGTTTTAAGAAATTGTGGGTTCTTTGTGCAGAAAGAGAGATGAGTAAGGCAGAACTATGCAAGAGAGCAGGTCTGTCCTCTGCAACTTTTACAAGATTAAAAAAGAACGAACAAGTTACCTTGTCGGTCATCCTGAAAATTGCAGATGTTTTGGACTGTAACACTGGTGATATGATGGATTTTATTAAGGAGCAGAGCAAACAAGCCGTAGACACTCCAAATGAATAAATTGGTAGGTAGAAAATTATGGATGAATTAGCACGAAAAAAAGAATTGATAAAGGAAATGACCGCAACAGAATTGGCACTGCCGGTGGTACAAAAAGAGCTTGCTGTTCACACATACAACAAAGTACCATTTTCAAGAATTGCCGCACTCGGAACCGGGTTGGAGCCGGTCGCCGCCGCTGTCCAGCAAGTTGTGCAAGGAGGTCAGGCTGTAAGTGGATACTACAAAGTAACCATCCCAGCAGGCACACATTTAGCGTCGTTCAAGGATGGAACAGGGTTCCTTGGAACCGCTATGGGAGATACGGGGATTGCGGGACAAGCAAGATTGAATCCTCTGGTTTGCGATCCGACGATGCTGCTTGTAGCAGCCACCCTTGCTAATATCGACAAGAAGCTGGATGCAATTCAGGAAACTCAGCAGGAGATGTTGGATTTTATAGTTCAGAAAGAGAAGTCAGCATTGAAAGGTGACTTAGACTTTCTGATGGATATTTACAACAATTATAAGCACAACTGGAACAACGAAAAGTATAAGACAGCAAACCACATCAAGGTCTTGGATATTCGGCAGAACGCCAGTCGTATGATTGATTTTTATAGAGAGCAAATCAAGAAACATATCAGCAAAAAGGCGTTCCTACATAGCGACCAGGATGTTAAAAAGCAGCTAACGAAGGTTCAGGACGAGTTCAAGGAATATCAGTTGGCTTTGTATCTTTATGGCTTCGGATACTTTCTGGAAATCCTGCTTCAAGAAAACTTCGATGCAACATATCTGGAAGCTGTATCTGCGAAAGTAGAGAATCTATCTTTCCAGTACAGAGAACTATACTCTGTGACCTACAATCAGATTGAAGCATATACAAAATCTTCTTTGCAGTCAAAACTTGTTGGTGGTCTGTCGAAATTGAACAAAACAGCTGGCAAAGCTATTGCAAAGATTCCGATTATCAGTAAATCACAAATAGATGAAACGCTTATTAGAGCAGGGGGAAATCTTGAGACCTATAAAGAGAAAAAGGTCACTGCAACAATGCGCAAACTAGTCGACCGCCAATGCAGCAGTATCCGTCCTTTCATTGATAACATCAATATGGTGAATCGGATGTACAACCAGCCTATGACGCTGATTTTTAATGAGGAAAACTTGTATCTTGCAACAACAGGAACAGTATAAATCAAATATTTAGGAAAGCATACATGGTACAATGCTTACTGAGATAGATTGAATACAAGTGCTATTACACACAGGGAGAAATAAAGATGAAAAAAACGAATGTAAATCGAATGCTGGCATTATTGCTTGCCATATCTATTACCGTATCACCTGCGGGTTGTGGCGCGAATACAACCTCCACAACTCCGGACGAAGAAGTTGCTTTTGCTAATCAAGAAGCGACTACTGACTCTTCCGAGGAGCCAGTTGTTCCTTCTGAGAATATAACAGATCCCTCTATAGAAGCAGAACTGGAGGAAACGACATCTCCAACAGAGGCTCAGACTGTGGCTACTACGCCGCCTGTTGTAACTCCTCAGGAAGAAGAACCCGATGAGCTGGGGCTGACCCATCAACAAAGAAACTCGTTTTCGATGCTGTATTACCTCGCTATTACCGCCGAGGAAATCCGTATCTCTAAAGATAGTCGGTTGCTCCTGGACGATATTTACACCTCTCTGCTCAATGACATAAATCCAGGTGCAATAGATGAAACCACGCAGGATCATCTAAAAAATTTACGGGACATTATTAAGTCTTATATCAACATCTCAGTAAAAAGAGATCGGTTGCAGTACATCTACAACCAGGACAAAGCGGCTACTATTAGAAGTGCCGTTCCAAACCCTCTTGCCATTCTGTCTATGACAACCTCTTTCAATTGGAAGAAGCTGGCCACCAGCGTTGTTTATACTTTTGTAGATTCGTACAACAACTACAAGGGTACAAACGAAGCCGTAGCTCAAGAATTCCTGTTAAGTGGATGGGAACTTGATGATGAGGAAACTGCAACGATTCAAAAGAACCGAGAAAGAGCCTTCGATTATATGGTTGATATTGTTCAGGAATATGACTTGGACGGCAAACTAACACTAAATGAAAAAGCAATAGAAAACTTTGCCGAAATCAGTGCGATAGAATCAGTACAGCAAAAAATCCGTCGGTTGGAATCCGAGGAAGAAACTTATAAGTTGCTTGGCAATTATTGGCTTGAGCTGGCGGATTGCTATTACGTAACATCACAGTATAGAAAATGCCTGGATTGTGTAGACAAGTATAATGAACTTGCCACAGGTATTTACCGGAAGGACTACAACTATGTCCAAATTCTCCCCCTAGCTATCATAGCTGCACAGGAAACCTATTATGGTGATGCCTATGTTTCAAATGTTGAAGCATTTGCAAATGCCATTATCGATAATACCACTATGGAGGAGTGGTCTATCCGTTATTTTGCGGCACAGGTCTATCTGGATTTGTATGCAAGAACAGATGAGCGTGAGTATCTGGAAGCTGCATACAATATAGCTTATGACAATGTTACTATCCTGCTGGATGAACAGCGAGCGTTGAACACTACTTATCTGGAAGATGTGAAAGAATTGAAAGCGGAAGAACCGGATTACAGATTTATGACTGAGGAAGAGAAAAAAGAGGCTGAGCAGGAGTATAAAGACGAACAAAAGCGACTTAAAACCTATAATAAGGCTCTGAAAGATGCCAGAACGACAGAACTCCCCCCTCTGTACGAGCCGCTGGTTTTGAATTGTGAGTTGCTGTTTGCACTTGCAGATGAAATACACATTAACTATTCAGAAAAAGCAGAAATTGGAGCGATCTTGCAAACCGATACCAATGGCGTATTCTTGTCAAAGCCGATCAATAACCGATACTCGTTCTCTACATCAGCAGATGATTACAGCATTGATTTCAGCAAGGATAAAATCGTAATTCCGGTTGATCTGCTGACGGTTAAAGCAAAAATTGTTGTTACAGTAACTGATAACGATAAGACCATAATATTTGATGATTGTACTGTGACCAAGGTCAAGCGAAAAGAAGATGCGATAGATTCTTTCTTCGCCCATGTTTCCAGCGAGATGATGAAGGACTATGGATGGACGGAAGATTCTAGGGCTACGGTCAAGATAATTAACGAAGACGTAGATAATCCGATTATCTTCCGATATAAGGTCGTTGAGTATAAGGATAATTGGTTGTTTGCAGATAAGGTGGTGTTTGAGGAAGAATGAAAAAAAGATTATTAGCGTTCATTCTTTTGATAGCAACACTTCTATGCCTTTGGTCCTGCTCTGAAAAGAATGGCGTTTCAACATTAAGCATCGGTTTTATTGATGTTGGACAAGGCGATTCAACATTTAGCATCCATTTTATTGATGTTGGACAAGGTGATTCGGCATTGGTAGAGTGCGATGGTCACTATATGTTGATAGATGGTGGCCCTAAATCGGCTGAAGATAAAGTGTACGATACTCTTGAAAAAAAAGGTATACAACGGCTGGATATTTTGGCAATTTCCCATCTTCATGCAGACCATATTGGTGGATTGAAAAAAGCTTTAACCTATGCATCTAAAATTGGGATAACTATATGCAACTCTGATAACAGTGATAATAAATACTTTAGTGATTTAAAACATGAACTCAGCACAAATGGTTCTAAAATCATGGTCCCTGCTATAGGAGATAAGTATGAGTTAGGAAGTGCCACAGTTAAAGTGGTCGATTTGAGTGCAGATGAGGGAAATGATTCTCTGGTACTTTTGATAACATACGGCAATACCAGATTTCTCTTTACAGGCGACATTGAACATGATGCTCAAAAAAGAATTTCGAACAATGAACAAAATGAATCTGATGATTCGTTCGATATTGACCTGATTAAAATGCCACATCATGGGTCATATTCAGGGACACTGTACCGATTTTTGCGAACTTTTATTCCGGAATATGTTGTCATATCAGTTGGAGCTGGTAATACCTATGGACATCCAGATAAAAGAACATTAGATTTGCTGGACAGTAAGACATGGAAACCAAAGGTATACCGGACAGATCAGGATGGTGATATCTTTGTCAAATCAAACGGCAAAGAGTTATCTGTTGAAACTAATAAAAAAAATAATTAGATAATGAGATAATAAAATGTGGGAACCATCGAGCTCCCGCATTTTATTAGCTGTATATAAGCTATATTGCCGATACCTTATCCAAACCTTATATATTTATCTTAGTATTTCTAAGTTTTAACACTAATCAATACCTTATGGTTTCCTTGGGTAAATTTGTTAGTAGTTTTATATTAATTCTTTTCGCCTTTTCTCAAACAGTTTTTATCTTTCCAACACTACCCGCTCAGTTGAGCTAATACGAGTATTATTAAACCGATTTGCTCCGATTGTTTTGAACTCACCTATTGAAGTGTAGTCAATAACTTCACTTCATGTTTGTCATGCCGAAATGATTTTTGGTACTTTTGGAATAAGTATGTAAGGGGAATGGATACAATGATGATTAATTCAGGAGTTAATGTTGTTATCGTATCTAAAAGATTGGGAGATACGATTAAAACAGTATCAGGCACTTACTTACATTCTATTGAAAAATTAGAAAAAGAATCAGTAGCTCAACTTGAAGGATTCTTAGACAATATAAGAGATGTAAAATAAAATTTGCCCCAGATTTGCCCGAAGAGTATTTTTAATATAAATTAATCAAGGCATATTTAAAAATTATATAAAAAGTTAAAAAACTAAAAAGCCACTCAATCGTTTAAATTGGTGGCTCTCATCAAGGTTGTTCTTACATATTGCTGACTTTTTCCTGCTCATGTGCTTCTTTATATTTTAAGCG
>LSQX01096663.1_pt1 | contig 14184 bp, 17 predicted proteins | sample 654561 | NCBI WGS metagenome assembly LSQX01 (sample SAMN04489861, study PRJNA283612) | anaerobic digester metagenome | isolation source: 4 biogas reactors fed with cattle manure at either 37C or 55C with and... | place: Denmark: Kongens Lyngby | collected 2014
ATGCTTTGCCTGTTGTAGAAGAAAACATTAAACTTGAATTTAATGAAGCATAGTCATTACCAATCCTTGCATCCAAACCAACCGCATCGCTCCCCACAGTAAAACCAACCCCAGCAACTCCTTCTATTTTTGGCCCCACCGTTGCAGAGAAACCTACACTACCATTGCTTGAAAAACTCTGGCCTACACTGACGACGCCATTACTAAAACCTAGATTCACACTCCATGTCTGCATGGCTGAATACTGATAAATAAAGCCTAAAGTACCGCCATGAAACTGATCATCTGGAACACCTCTAATATCACGACTAATGACACCAGGATTTAATGTCCAGCCAAGCCCAACCCAAGTCGCTTCTGCCTGAGGAGAAATACCTGCATGATAAGCAATAGATAGAGGATAGTTTCCAAAAGGCCCAGGTAATTCTCCTAAAGGAATAGAATAGGTAAAATCTCCACTTTGGAGAGCCACTAAATCCGTTGTAGTAGAAGGCTCAAATTGAACATAATCTGGCTGTGTCGCTCCACCCTGTAAAGCTAAAGATGCCGAGTAACAAAGTAATAAAGCACCTATTATAATTTTATCTTTTATCATTATTGCCTTCCTGTAGCAAGCGAATATGCTCGCACTCTTTCAAATCAAAGATGAAATTTCCAAAACCTGCCCCAAAATCTTCTATATGCAATTCCATATTTTCTGGTTTTGTAGTAAAAGCTAAAACAAAAGAATCTGTGTTTCCTGTTTCAAAAACAGGAGCCTTTCTATATGTTACTGGGCGAATGGTGTCCCCTTCAGAAAGAAAATACGCCTCTCTAAAAGAACCTTGTGTTCTTGGCACTACCCAAAAAAGAACTCGATACCCAGAATCAATTACTTTTCCCCATTTCGCTTTTTCATATTCAGATGTTAAAAATAAAGCATTAAAGCTCAAATTATTACGAACTATTTCAGCTTTGCATTTTTTTTCATAGTAAGATTCAAATTCACCCTTAGGCAATTCTTTTGAACACCCTACAATAAAAAGAAAGATCAAAACAAAAAATAGACGCATTTTATAACCGTTTACTACTTAAATCTGTTATTTAAGTATCGTGAAAATTCTTCAGTTAAATCTGCAGAAGAACCTTCTCCATAAACAATACTTCCATTACTTGAAGCAAAAACAACATCTAAGCCTTTTTCGGAAGCGAAATCAGACATCGCCGCATTAATTTTTTGATAAATAGATTGCATTTTTTCTGTTTGCAATTCTTTTAATCGATTAATTTGAGCTTGTTCAAACCGCCCTAATTCTTCAATACGGCGAATTTGTTCTCCTTTTAACGACTTTTTTGCTTTTACGGAAGATGTATCATAAACAAGAATCATTCTGCTTTCAAAAGCCTTTAACGAGTCTACAATAATTGCCTTCTTGTCTAGCCATTTTTTTTCTTCTACACGTAATTCATCCATTACAATTTGAGATCCAACAAATGAATTCAGTAATTTTTCTGTATTAACAAACCCATAATCCACTTTTTTATATTCTGATACACCAATAAAAACAAAACCCACTAACATAAGCAAAAAAGCTATTACTAATGTCAAATATGTTTTCTTCATTATTTATTCTCCATAAATTCTAAAAACGCCAATGTTAAATCTGATTTTGTATTTGTCCCATAAATAACTGTATTTGCATTCGATCCAAATAACACCGTAATCTTTTCTTTTTTACAAAAACGAGCTATTTCAAAATCAAAAGAATCTAGTGCCATTTTCATTGCAGATAAAGCAAAAGCATTAATAGAATCTATCTGCTTGTGACGAAAAACGTTGCTTTCTAAATTAAGTAGCTCAAGTAATTCTTCCTCTGCTCCACGACGAACAGATAAGGAATCCATGATTTTCCCTAAGGAATCTTCAAAAACACGCATTTTAGATTCGAGCAAAGTATTTTTATGAGCGATTTGCTCATTTGCTATTTTTAATGGTTCATATTCAAGTAGAACTTGTTCTGTATTTAAGAAATAGGGACCGCTATTTTGTGAATTCATATAAAAAAACGCACAAAAAACAAATACAACAGCACTGATTAAAATAATGGCAATTAATGCCGATACTCGACTTTGCAAAATAGCCTCCACCTATAAAGATTTTCAATATTTTGACAAATCAAAGCATTGAAACAAAGAATTTTTCAACAAAAGAAACACCTAGACTTATAAACATAAAAAAATTTTCTATTATATCAATATTTTTTATTGTAAAAGTAAATTTAAAGAGAATTTACATTCGTCCTAAGGCACTAAAACTTTCAGTATAAATTACAACCCAACCACCTGCTTTGTTTACACAAGTGCTTGTTTTATAGGGAAATAAACTCATTAATGAATCTGATTTTATATGATTAAAACTCCAAAATCCATCTGCATCGCACCGTATAGAATACTTTTGTAAATTCTTTTTTGCTTTGCTTTGTTTTATTGTTTCTTCAAAATAAACTTCAGATCGTGCACGATAATCATTATATAAAACCCATCCATTTGCAAACAATCTTAATGCAAATACAGAAAAAACACTCATCAAAGCGATGGTGACTAATAATTCAATGAGTGTAAACCCTTTGTTTCTTGTTTTTTTCATGGAAAAGTGCAATATGTTAAAGTTCTTGTTGTGTCTTTTTCATGGCGTATAGAATATGCTTTGACGCAAATTTCTTCATTATCTTGTTCTATTTTTAATATGGTTTTCCAATCCACTCCTAAAGTATCTGTATATATATAGACACTGTCTTTTAATTCTGTCATTAAAAGGAGTGTTCTTTTAGTAAATTCTCGACCTGTATTTTGAAGATGTGTTTTTTGAGACATTGGATTTCGATGTAAAAAGCTGAGTAATAAAACTCCTATAGTTCCAAGAATCATAAATCCAACTAATAATTCTATAAGTGTAGAGCCTTTTTTATTTGTACTCATAAGTTAACTCACCACCCATTCGAAATGCATCTGGAACGAGTATTGTTATAGATGTATCCAATATTACTTTTCCGTTCTTCAAAAATCCCCGCCAAAAAGTACCCGACTCTTCAAATCCCAAATAAGAAGCTACCACTCTCCCCCTAACTTCGCCTTGAATCTCAATATTTCCATTGACAATAACAAGACCTCTTAATTTAACGGCTTCTTTTATGGTCACATTTTGCCCTGCTAAGGAAGCGTCCCAATGGTCTCCTAAATATAATACAAGAGCTTCTCCATCATAACGAACCATATTGATATGCCCAACATACTCCACTGGACCTTTTTTTTGACCCAATAATGTATAAACTGTTTTTCCTTGTTGTTTTTGTTCCAAATCAATAAAAATCGTGTCTCTTGCCAGTACCTCACCAGAAATCATAGCTTCATCTTCTAATTGTATTGTATTTGCTGTGAGTAATACATTTTCCAAAACGCTACGACCGCGTACAATTATTTTTTTTGCAAACAATCGACAACTTATGCAATGCGCATCTCCCTGTATAATTATATTTTTACAGTAGTAGTCACCGTTTAATTTATCCTTCGCATCAAATAAGCATGTGTTTTTTTTATTGCTTATTTTTGTGTCTAAAAAACTTCTAGTTTTTTCTGGGTAAAAAGCAATGGAATCCCATAAAAGATTGCTCTCTCCTATGGTATCCCCCCTAAAAGTGGCTAAAGAAGAAGCAAGCATTTTATAATGAGTACTTTTTTCTACTCGTGGATGATGCATAGCCACATTCCCTTCAATAATAGCATTTCCGGCTAAAGCTATTGATGCATTTGGGTCTAATAAAGTGAATGCTTGGTTGTTTTTTAATAAATAGCCTATTCTAAAGATCATGGAATCTTCGGGTTCTGGTGTCTTTGCTTTTAAAATGCCAAATGCCCCTTCTTGTTCTACTGCCACAGAAAAAACTACAGCTGAATCCAATGAGGCATACTTCAACTCTGTAGTACGCCAAGGTCCTTTTGCCTGTTTTATTTTTTTTGTGGCATACTCTATACCACTTAATATTGATAATTCGGACTGTGCTTTTTGATAGCGACGCCATTCTTCATTTTTTTCTGTGAATACTATTTGATAAAAAGAATTAATGAGTAATCCTAAAATGAGTAGAATGCCTAAAGCTAAAGGAATTACAATCCCTTTTTTATTTTTTGATTTCAAATAAAACGCCCACATATTCTATGGTCACCGATTCAGTAGAGATGCTTTTTATTGTCACAGACCAAATCTCTTGATTTTCTCGAACCACAGAAGTTACTCCTTTGTGTCGTAATATGGCCACTGGACGCTCTCCGGGTAAAATGGCGTCTAGAGTAATATCGGGTTTAGAAAGCTCTGGCTTTACTTGTTTTGCCACTTCTTTAGTATTGGTTGGCTTGGTGCTTTTGCTTGTAGGACGATAAATGGAAGCTATTGAAAAAGGGTTTTTTAATTCTTTGGGCGGCAAGGGTTGTTTTTTACTTAAGCGTGTGATATCATCTATAGACATGATCGACACCGTGTTTTCGTTCACCGGGATAGAATTTGGTAGTTTCTCTGTCATTCTATAAATAAAAACACCCCAAAACACTAATCCAAACATTAATATTAAAGCGATCCATCGATTCATGGCAAAGACTCCTGCACAAACACTGATAATTCAACCGATGCTTTAACGCTTCCCGCTTCTTCTCGATCCATACGAATAGTGGATACTTTGATGCATAAGTCACTATTCTCTACCTCTGTTAAAAAACGATGAATTTTTGGAAATTCGCCTAAAGCCTGAAACACAACAGGATACTCTGTACTATTTGTTTTCGATTCTGGTTCTTGGGTAGATAAGTCTAATAAAACGAGTTGATATTGTTGTGATAAATCTAAAAGTAATTTTAATATGTCTGAAGCTGATTTATTAGTTCCTAATAAAGCATTCATTTGCTGTAATGTATTTCGATATTCTTGAAGCAATGAATCTGAAACCACTTGATTTTCACCTACTTGATGAAGCACTTTCATTTCATTGACGACTTCAAAAATGCGTACTCCCACTGAATTTGCAACAGGGAATAAGAGTTTGATAAAAAAGAGGCAGAACACAATCACTACTACAAAAGAGGAGATGATATAACGATAACGAGAAATCATAATACCCCCTCTGCAATCAAATCAAAATGAACCACCGCTTTTTTCTTCCAACTCGTTTTTTCTGTAGTTTTTAAGCGAACTCGAGTTAATAAAGAAGACTTTTCGAGTTTTGAAAGATAATGGGAAACCTCTTCTTCTTTAGAAGCATAACCTTGTATAGAAATTCGATTCCCTTGAATTTCTATTCTAGTTAACCACATGTTTTCTGGTAATACAGAAACGAGTTCTGTTAAAGAAGTAGAGTGACGGGTCCTTTGCCTCAAGAGAGACTCTAATTGTATTCGATCTTTTTCTAGTTTTTCAGTGATTAAAGTCATTTCTTTTTTTGCTTCTATTTTCTTCTCTAATTCTAATTTGTCTTTTTGAACTGAAGCGTTATAGATACTCATGATTAACCAAAGTAATATCACAAAAAGAAGTGAAGCTAAAGAGAAGAAACCTAAACTCTTAAAGATTCGACGGAGCCAAACACTTTCTTGTAAACGACCCATAGAAGATTTCTCTAACTTTTGCATCCAAGCATCTTCTGCCAAGCGTTTTAAGATGCTCTCTTTTAAAGAAATGGAGTTTACACTTTTGTTTATTTTTTTAGCGATAATAGTGGCATCAATAAAAGCATTTTCTATTAAAGTAACCGAATAATTATTAGATAAGGGGTAACGACCTGTGTAAAAATGGTTGAAAAACTCATCTAAGCGATTGATATCTTTTAAAAAAAGATGGCAAGATAAAAAAACCGCATTATTAAAAACCCAAATTTCAAAAAATGTATTTGTCACTCGAATAAAAATCTGTCCACTTTCTTTTTTATCTAAAGGAAAATAACTTGCATGTAAAAAAGATGCGGGAACAACCGATACTGGAATAAACCCCAGTTGTTTTATTTCATTTAGCAAGTCATTATATCGAGATTTACTGCATATCGCAACAACATTTTCACTCAAACTTTCTATGATTTTTAGTTCAGAAGTAGGAACTCCAGGAAAAAAAGACACTTCATTTGGATTAGATTGAATTTGAAGATACTCTTCCGTAGATAAAATTCGATAAGAGATAGAATCTTCTGCGATTAGAACACCATCTAAAGGCGAGCCATGCAAAGCAAGGTATTGAAAACACTCCTCTAGAGAGCCTTCAATAAAATCAAGCTGTTTTATAGAATTTCTATTCTTTACCCATCGAACTAGCCGAGACTTAGAAGTAGAAAGCTCTAGAGTCCACCAAAAATTACCTAAAAACACATTTAAAAAAAGCATCTTATTATTTCACAGATCTTTTAAGTTCTTTTTCTACATCCACGCTACCCTCACTACCATAATAAATTGAAGGTGTAACAAATATCAGTAGTTGACTGCGACTTATCACATGTTCTACATTGCGAAACAACCACCCAATTACAGGAATAGATCCTAAAAAAGGTAATTGTTTATGGACATCTGCTTCTGATTCTTTAACCATGCCTCCCAACACTATAGTTTCTCCATTTCGTAAACGGACAGATGATTTAATATAGCGTTTATTAAGTGTTGGCATTTCATCTGAATTAAAAGACTTTTCTGGTTCTGAAAAATCGGGTACAATTTCACAAGTTATTTCGCCTTCTCCTGTAACATAAGGTGTCACAACAATATTTGAATTTGCTTCTACTTTTTCAAATCGTTGGGTGGTTTTTGCTGTCAAAGCATCCCCTTGATTATAGTCTATTTCGGATGTCAACATATAATACTGCGTTTGTCCTATCGTTAAAACAGCGGTTTCTCCATTCAAAGTGGCTATTTGTGATCTAGCTTTAACATTTAATATTTTTTCCTGTTCCAAAGCATGAACTTTAGCGATAAAATTTTTGGGTAAAGATATTACATCTCCTAAACCCACCTTGTTGACTATATTTTGAGACTGATTTCTATTAAATACGGACTCTATCGCAGGAAATATGGTTTCTGAACTTTGAACATTTGAAGCATTTCCTAATAATAAATCTAATCCATAACTACGACCTTTTTGCATATCTATATCCACAACTAAAACTTCTATTAATATTTGAGGGACAGGTAAATCGATTTTTTCTACATACTGAGAAATGGCATCAAGTACATCGTAAGTTCCTGTTGCTATTAAAGCATTTTGAGATTTTACCACTTGTATTTGTATTGATTTTGTGAGATTTGAAGGTAACAAATTAATAACATCTTCTGCACGCAAATGTTTTAATCGAATCAACAAAGAATTATCTGCCGTTTGCATTTCATGGGGACCAATGAAATAAACTCCGTTGTACTCCCAAAAAGTATAAGAAGTACCTTTAAATAAAAACTTTAATGCGTCCCGTATAGAAACACTATCCATTCTTGCTGTAGCTTGTCCTTCTAATTTCCCATAAACTACTGTGTTCATCTTAGCTTGAGCAAAAATCTCCCCTATCAATAAGGCTAAAGGTGCATCTAAAGCCTCCACCATCAGCAAAGAATCTTTATATAATTTGACTCTAAACTTTCCACCCATACTCCCCCTAGCATCATCACCTTTTTCACCACCAAAGTCCCATGAATGTTTTGATAATGTATATAGCCCCTTATCTTCTCGTAACTCTAATCCTTGTCCATCTGCAATAAGTTTCATCGATTGTTCAAAAGTCAATGACTTAAAAAACACAGTCACCTCTACTTCCAAACCAGACTCAATCACAACATTTCGATTTGTCTTTTCAACTATGCGTCTAATTAGTTTTTCTAATGGTGCTTTTTCGACATCCACACTTAAAAGATTTTTTTCCCAATTCACCTCAAAACGAAATTCTTTAGGTTTAGGTGGTGGAGGAGCTTTTGGAAGTGGTTTGCGAACAGAAATAACTCCGTGTTCTACAGAATAGATATATCCATTTCGTGTTAACAAAAGCTGCAAGGCATCTTTTAATTTCTGCTTATTAAAATTAACAGTGACAAGCCCTTGCACTTCTGGATCTAAAAACAAATTCAAATCATATTGTACTGCTAATCCCTGAAGAAGATCTCTAATTTCTGTATCTTTTACATTCAAACTAGAAATCATCAATGAATCAGGGATCGGTAACTCCTGAATTGTTTCTTCTGCATAAACAACTGCTACTATACAAAAAGCAAACCACACTATTTTATTTTTTATCATCCACATTTATCAATCTCCCATTGCTTCTGCAAGAACTTCTGATTCAGTTGTCCAAGCTTTTGAAATTTTTTCACGCCCATCTTCTGCTAATGTAGTCATTCCCTCTAATTTTGCGACTTCTTTGATTTCACTTAAAGAACTCTCAGAGTGTATTTTTTCTCGTATTTTTTCAGTCATGAGCATAATCTCATAAATTCCTAGCCTTCCCCTAAAACCTGTTCCACTACAAAACAAACATTTTTTTTGTTCTTCCTGATTGCCTTTGCAGTGACTACATACACGCCTAACAAGACGCTGAGCCATAATCATATTTAACGAAGAAGCAACTAAAAAAGGTTCTATTCCCATATCAACCAATCGCAGAATTGCAGAAGGAGCATCATTGGTGTGCAATGTTGAAAAAACTAAATGCCCTGTTAATGAAGCACGAATCGCCAGCTCAGCTGTCTCTGAATCTCGTATTTCTCCAACCATAATCACATCAGGGTCTTGTCGTAATAAACTTCTTAAAGCAGAAGCAAAAGTCAAATCAATTTTTGGATTGACTGCAGTCTGAATAATCCCTGGAATTTTATACTCAATAGGTTCTTCTATCGTCGAAATATTAATTTCTGAAGAACGAATCATCTCTAATAAAGTGTAAAGTGTCGTTGTTTTTCCAGAACCTGTTGGACCTGTCATTAAGATCATTCCATAAGGTTTTCTTATTTCTTTTTCTACTAATTGAATGTGCTTAGGTAGCATTCCAAGAGCCCCCAAATCATGTATAACACTCCCTTTATCCAACAATCGCAAAACCATTTTTTGACCATAATCCGTAGGTAAAGCAGAAACACGAATATCTACTTCTCGATTGCCATCACTAAAATGAATTCGTCCATCTTGAGGACGCCGACGCTCTGCGATATCCATCCGAGACATAATTTTAACTCTAGAAATCACCTCTGCTGTCAATCGAACAGAAAGTTTTCTTACAATGATTAATACACCGTCTTTTCTAAATCGAACAAGTAACTCTCGTTCTCCTGGTTCAAAATGAATATCTGAAACTCCTCCGTGCATGGCTTCAGAAATAATTTCATTCACCATCCGAATTACAGGTGACTGGTGCGACGACATATTCACAAAAGCTTTAGCTGTTGCAGAGACCATTGTATGGCAATAAGCATCGATCCACTCTAAAATTCTTTCGGGTGTGGATTGAAATGCTTGAATCCAATAACCAGTAATAGCTTGTAAATCAGCAATCAAATCAAAATCATACACATCAGACATAGCAACGGAAAGAACTCTCTCCTCTTCACTAAGAGAAAAGGGAAAAAGAAAATAACGATGCATTATTTCTAAAGGAATTAACCTTAAACAAGAAGAAGTTGGTATAGATGTTAACTCTAACAACATTATTCAGATACCGAATGTTTTAAAACAACTTTTAAAGCACAAAGCACTTCCACTGCCTCTGAAGTATCTAAAACCGTATGGACCGTATCTGCTAGCACATAACCCGAGGCGGCAATAGTAAATAAATTTTGATTCGATGGCAGTGAATCCAGGAAAGCCCTTCCATTAGAGCCTGTTTTGGCAGTCAATTCATAACCACTCCCTGAACGAACCGAAACAATAGCCCCTTCTATTGGTTCTGCATCAAGCGAACTTATCACATTTACTGTATAGGAGTAAACTTTTTTTCCTGGTGAAGAAAGTCCAACAGGAAGTAAAGCTATATTCAAGGTTCTTAAAATCAAGTTTAAAGATGTATCTATCTCACTGATTATATCCACTGTATCTGCAGGCTCATAGCCATTCATCGTAATAATAAATTGATTGATATAACTTTCAGTAACAGGAAACACCACTCGACCACCTTCATTAGTGTGTAAAGGTGTAGTCATTAATTTTTCATCTGTTAATTCTACAGATGCATCACTAATAGCTTCCCCTGTATTTCCATCCCTTACAAGCACTGTATATCTAACAGGAATACGATCTATCGTAGAATCTTGAAGGCATCCCATCAAAAAAAAGATGCTAAAAAGAAAAAAAAATCCTTTTAAATGATTATTACAACACATATCCTAACTCCATAACTCAAATACTAACAAAATTACAAAAACAAATCTCTTTAATTTTTAAGCTATTGAAAAAATACCCCAAAAAACAAAAAATCCTCCAAGTAAACTTGAAGGACTCTTCTCTAGCATGCAATCATTAGTTTGCAGTGGCTTTTACAGTTTCTACTACTTTTGCAAAAGCAGCAGGGTCAGACACAGCGAGATCAGCAAGAACTTTGCGGTTCATTTTGATATCAGCTTTGCCTAGCATGTAAATAAATTTGCTGTAACTAAGATCATGTTCACGGACAGCGGCATTTAAGCGGGTAATCCATAAAGTACGGAAATTCCCTTTTTTGTCGCGACGATGAGCATAAGCATACTGACCGGCATGAGCAACGGCTTCCATAGCAAGACGAAGATTAGACTTGCGACGACCGTAATAACCTTTGGCGGCTTTTAGTATTTTCTTACGACGAGCTCGAGAAGGAACACTGGTTTTTGTGCGTGGCATATTTTAACCTCCTTATTAAACCAATGCAAGCATGCGCTTGACTTGATAAACATCTGATTTTTTAATAGCACCAGCTTTGCGTAAAACGCGTTTGCGTTTGGTACTTTTTTTGGTTAAGATATGACGCATTCCAGCGCGTTTGGACTTGACATGGCCTGAACCAGTCACACGGAAGCGTTTTTTTGCTCCGCTATGGGTCTTCATTTTCGGCATTTTTACCTCTTCGGTTAATAGTGAAGCCTCACCTGCTGCCTTGGGCTCGGTTACGGGCTTTGCATCTGTTTTGTATAAACAAACTAGACGCGTTTTGGAGAATAAATAGAGACCATGGTATTGCCCTCTACTTGTACCTCCACATCTGTCTCGCTAAAATCTGTCAAATCGACTTTAGCTTGATCCATTAGGCGACGACCGTAATCCATGTGGGCCATTTCACGCCCACGGAATTGCATCACCAAACGAACCTTTAAACCTTTTTCCAAGAAATTCTTGGCCTGTTCAATACGGTATTGATAATCATTTTGTGCGGTCTTAGGGTGCAGCTTTATCTCTTTTACTTTAACTACATGCTGTTTAGCTCTAGCAGCTTTGGCCCTTTTTGCCTGCTCAAAACGAAATTTCCCATAATTCATAAGTCGACAAACTGGCGGTTTCGCATTAGGAGAAACCTCCACTAAATCAAGCCCGCGTTCTTTAGCCATTTGAAGTGCTTTAGATGTCTCAGTAATAAGTTGTTCCCCGTCTTCCATCACAAGACGGATAGGAGAAATACGAATAGCCTCATTTACACGAGAACCATCGGTTTGACGATTTGGCATTTGTCGATTGGAAGGATTTTTTAACAAGTGATAAAACCTCTTTGTTGAACATAAACTTTAGTAAAGTTAGTATTTTTTTTTATTTTGTCTCTTTAGTATTAAAAAAAACCTTTACTTTTCTTCCTTTTTTTTATATATTTGTACAAACATTGCGGCGGTAGCTCAATGGTAGAGCTTTAGCCTTCCAAGCTAATGGTTGCCGGTTCGATCCCGGTCTGCCGCTTTTAAACTCCTCTTTTGAGGAGTTTTTTATTTTATGGGTAATTAGAAGCGCCTATACTCTTTAAAACTAAACTGCTATTATCACAAAGTCTTCTAAATGATTCCTTCTTATTTTACTTTGAACAGCACAATTCGTATATTGTCCATTTAAACCATATCTATGTGTCCTATGTTTATTAAAAGTATTTTAAGGTCTTTTGGGCAAGTGATGCTTCAAAAAAATGCCCTCACTGGCTTTATTATTTTAGGGGCTCTCTTCTATCACTCATACACAATCGCTTTGGCAGCTTTATCTGCATCTCTAGCAGCCACTTTAACAGCCCTACTTTTTAGACTTAACAAACAAGCAACCCAAGATGGGCTTTATGCCTTTAATGCAGTTTTAATTGGTGCTGGTCTTTTAGCTTTTTTAAGCTTTGACTCCATACAAACCTGGGTCTTAATACTAGCTGGTGCAGTCTTGAGTGTTTTTTTACAAAACTTTTTTATGTCCAAAAAACTCCCCACTTACACCCTCCCCTTTATCTTAATCACTTGGCTTCTTCTTTCCATAGCCTCTCTTCTATTTCCAAACTTATTTTTCACCTCCACTCCTACATTGTACAGTGCAATAAATCCATTTGTTTTCACACTCCAATCTTTTAGTCAAGTGTTTTTTATAAGCCACACCATTGTCGGGATTTTATTTCTCTCAGCAATTTTACTAAACTCTCCCATTGCAGGCATTTATGCCTTTATTGCCGCACTTTTATCTGGAATCGCTGCCCTAGAAATTCCATTTATAGAAGTAGACTCAGTACAAATTGGAATTTATGGATACAATGCGGTCTTGAGTAGCATTGCATTTGCTGGCAATCAAAAAAGCGATATTTTGTGGGTGTTGATTTCAATTGTCTTTTCTCTTCTGTTTATGCTTTTGTTTTTATTCCTACCTTTTCCTGCGTTGACATTTCCTTTTGTGTGGGCCAGCATAAGCACTTTATTGATTCAGAAATACTACCAAAGGAAAGCGTTAGAATATATGTAAAGCAAAATATATTTTAAGGAGAATCTATGGTGATCCTCTTTTGAAAGCGAGATCTTTTCTGACTAGGAAGCACTCTACCCTTTAAATCCACATGAAATTGCCTTTTATTCTGGCTAAACTTCACACCTTTATGCCTAAGAATAGAAACAGAAGGCTCATCTCCTAAAGAAAGGAATGACCATTTTTGATTAGCATTACTTGCACTAGGAAGGGCCTGAACAATGCGATTGTTTTGAGCTTCTAAATATAAATTCCCATGATTCATCTTTAAGGTCACTCTGCCACCGGCAGTCGAATCGATAAGCACCCTTTGATGATTTTTCCCATTCCAGCGATAAAGCCCCACTTCTGTATTTGGAGCAGTAGTTTCGTTGGGGACATCTAAAACAAGCTCACCAAACTCTAATCGATAAGTATAGGGAGTCTTATCTCCTAGTCGATACAACTTGACAATAGCCAAAGGATCTTCACAATCACCCAACAAAAGTGAATGATCAGACCTCACCATACAAAGCCCCTGATCAGATTTCAGTTTACCTGTAAAAAAGAGTTCTTCTTTAAAAAAATCCTTATACATCGCATCTATAATCCAGCAATGGTAGATTAAATCTTGTTCTGACTTGATTTCACTAGCATAATTTAAACCATATGGCCAAAAATGAGTCCCATCCCCTTGAATAACGGCATTTGCCTTCCCTTCAATCTCTATGATTTTAGCCGTCGTTTGAGCACCTTGAAACACCCCATCCACAATTAAATTTTTATACTCCGAAGTAGTTCCAACACCAAAAACATGCCCCATCTCGTGCATGGCTGTACCAACGACCATGTAAGAACGATTAGACCCAAAACTGATAACACCATCGAAATTAGCCTGTGCTGTAGGCACCCCTACATCATAATAAACGGTTATTTTCTTAGACAAAGAAGTGTATTTATTATACATAAACACCGCCGAATCCATTGCCGCCTCTATTCGAGCATAAGCATCCAACTGATCTTCTGTTGGATTAGTCGCTTTTTGAAGAGAATAAGTCACATTCCCCTCAGCCCAAAGCACACTGATCGTCAAACAAATAAAAATTAAAACGACTCTGCTTGCATTCATCTTTATATAATAAACAAAAATAAATCCAAATCAAGCTTAAAAAAGTTTACATTGAACTTATTATAAAACAACTTCAACAAAGAAGCTTTAAATCACAGAAAACATAAAAACAAATGAAGTCTCACACACGCCTGGCTTTTTTAAGTTGGAAGATAGAAGT
>LSQX01358455.1_pt1 | contig 14183 bp, 14 predicted proteins | sample 654561 | NCBI WGS metagenome assembly LSQX01 (sample SAMN04489861, study PRJNA283612) | anaerobic digester metagenome | isolation source: 4 biogas reactors fed with cattle manure at either 37C or 55C with and... | place: Denmark: Kongens Lyngby | collected 2014
AATATATATATGCCAAAATAATAAAAATAAAAACAGAAAACAGAACTATTTTATAGCCCTTCAACAATATATAAATTAATTCTTTAATATTTAATTCTTCCGTTCTCATAATAATATCACTCTTTCACTCTTATATATATTTTTTACTTCATCTTCTCTGCCTTACCTATTTTAATTGCATAACTATTTTTAATTTTACTATAATTATAAATGTTATACAAGTAAATTTTTAATTACTTACATTTTTTTCTATGTGAATGTTTTTCTAAGTATTTTTACAGCAGAATTGCTTACAATCCCAACAAAATAACCTGTTATTGTACCTATGATTATCAATACCGGAAGATATACAAAAAGTCCTAATGTATTTAAAATTAATACCGCTGTCATTATTTGAGCAAAATTATGTGCTGCAGCACCTATAACACTTACACCGATAAGGCTCAAAGCGGGAGTCATATATTTATACGCTATCCACATTACAACAACACTGAAAATAGCACCACTTAAGCTATATGGTATTGAAGAAATACTGCCCGCCAATAAGGAACCCAATACCGCTCTGATGACCGCAACCCCTAAGCCGGTTTTAAACCCAAAAGTTACAATTGTCAATAGTGAAGTAATATTAGCAAGTCCGAGCTTTGCTCCGGGAAAGCCAACCGGAACAGGTATTGTGTTTTCAAATAAATGAACAACAATGCCTATTGATACCATCATTGCAATATAAACATTTTTTTTAATATAGTTATTTAATATATCAATCACCCTGCCAACTATCTAATAAGTTATCCCATCTAATTGTAACCCTTCACCTATTATCTTTATCATAACTCTGTTTGGAAGACAAACCAACATTTGATTCTCTTTACTAATCCAACCCGACTTAACATCGATTTGATCCGGACAATTCGCCTCAACAACCCTTACTCTACCATTTTGTATCTCGATTTTATTATAACCGTATTGGGTTCTTATTTCAGTAAATTTAGGATACTTCTGTTCATCAAAACTATACTTGGCATAAAGCTTTCCATCAACTTCTATTATAACACCCTTTCCAACATCATTATATAAAAAGGCGTTTATTAATAACAAACTAATTAATGAAGCAATAACCATACTTATCGTTACAATTTTATCACCATAAGTCATCTAAATACCCCTATCTAACTGACTAACACTATTTTCCGGTAGAACCCAAACCACCATCTCCCCTATCCGTTTGGCCTAATTCACTTACAACATTTAAATAAGCTTTTACAACAGGTATAAAGAGGATTTGCGCTATTCTATCGCCCGGTCTCACTATATATTCCTCATTACCATGGTTCACCAACCCACACTTTATCTCTCCCCTATAATCACTATCTATAACACCTACACTGTTTGACAAGGTAATCCCATGATTGATACCCAGACCACTTCTTACAAAAACCAAAGCAACATATTCACTTGAAGGAAGTTGCATTGCTATTCCCGTAGGTATTATTTTTTTTTCGCCCGGTAAAATTTTAACAGGCTCATTAATACAGGCAGATAAATCCATTCCGGCAGAGCCTTGAGTTGCATAATATGGAGGCTTTACTTTATCACCAATAAGCGGCGAAACATATTTAATCTTCACATCAATAATAATATCCACAAAATACCCCCCCCTTATTAATAGGCAAAGAGCATCGAAACATCGATGCTCTTTTAATTCTACCACACATTAAAGATTTATGCATTATTTAATATTGCGTTTATTTTTCCCCGCGTCAAAATCGACCATATTATTACTATTGTTAGGTCTTCTGCGAACTGTAAATTCCTCAAGCTCGGTTTCTTTTTTTACGAGACTCATTTTAAGATTCTGTATCACAGTTTTTAACTCATCGTTTTCTTTTTTGTATTCTTCAATTTTTACAGTCGCTTCACTGAGGTTATTGGAATTAGCATTCATTTGTTCTTTTAAATTTTTAAATTCATCAGCATTTTTTAGATATTCATCCGCCACATTAATTGCAGTCAGTACAGCAATCATAGCTGTGCTCAACTTATTTTGGGCATTTTTCGACACCATATTCATTTTTTTGTCAACATACAGAGCCACTCTTTGAATATATTCTTCAGTTTCTTCTCCAACTATAGTGTAGTCTTTTCCCTGAATTCGGACTTCAACCTTATTTCTCTTATTCATAAGATTTCTCCGCCTTCCATAATATATATTATAATTATACTACATATTATGAAAAAAATGAAGTATATTGTTAAAAAAAATTGTAAAAAGTTTTTAACAAAATATTTAGTAATATTTAATAAGTTGCAAAAATCTAAACTAAATAACACCTATATGGTTATTTTCAAACTATTTGCCATTATTTAGACATTTAACATTTTTGTAATATTTGATATACTCTATCTGTATTTTATATATCGTTCATAATCCCATGACGTAATCGGACAAGTTCGAAAGCACTGAAATAAACGGGTTCAATGAATCGAACCCATACATTAGATAACAAAACCCTGTAGGGGCTTGATTTATCAAGTCCTATTTGTTAAATCCCCAGGCATTGATACCACTTTTTCAGTAATCTCGGACAAGTTCTGATGTCGTGTCAAGATAACAAATTAAATGGAAAGGAGGAGTTAAATCATTAATAAGAAAATCATTATTTCATCTGTATTAATCGTATTAACATTGTTTAATTTTTTGTACATACCTTCAGTCGGCGCATCCGGTTTGATTAAAAATGGAATGGAGGGTGCCGCAGTTAGTGAAATACAAACCAAACTCAAACAACTAGGGTATTTTAATTGCGAAGTTACCGGGTATTTTGGTTCCATTACCGAAGATGCCGTAAGAAACTTCCAAAAGGATCAAGGAATACAAGTTGACGGTATTGTAGGTCCTGAAACAATGCGATATTTGAACAATGCAACAAGAGTTACTACTTCTAGGGGCTCATCTTCAGGTCGAAGCAGTGCAATTCCTTGGTATGGTGAAGCAGAAAATATCTTTTCTATCGGAACCATTGCAATAATAACCGATATCGCAACGGGAAAAAGTTTTAAAGCACAAAGAACTTATGGTTATAATCATTCCGACACTGAGCCACTTACATTGGAAGATACCAATGTTCTGAAAGAAATATACGGTGGAAGTTGGAGTTGGGATAGAAGAGCAATAATAGTTCAGATTGATGATTATAAAATAGCTGCATCTATGGCCGGAATGCCTCACGCAGGCAGAGATGATAAACCAACGAATGCATTGGTAAGTAATAGAAGCGGCGGATATGGTTACGGTACAAACCTTGATACAATCAACGGCAACGGAATGGATGGGCATTTTGATATACATTTTTATAATAGCAGAACTCATGGTACAAATAAAGTTGATGCTAACCACCAAGCTAAAATACAAGAAGCTGCAAGAGCCCTTGATTAATAAAAAACTATTTTCAATAACTATAATCTAAGCCTTAAACAGTATTAAGGCTTAGATTATTATATTTAATCCCGATAAATGGCGCTACGCCCCTGGATAACGGATTCTAAGGTTCAGGTGGAGTTAAAACACCATCTGAACCTTAGAATCCTGTTTATTTTACGATGTTATCTCAAAGCTTATCCATCCTGAGTTTTTATATGTCCCATCTGAAGGCACAAGCTTCCTGGTTAGGTTTCCACAGCATCTGCCAAGCTGCAAAATATATTCTACATTATCTAAATCCTTTTTACCGCTCCAGGCAACAACCGAAGCATACGCAACAGCAGCCATATGGTCATAAAGGGTGTGCCATGTTGTATTAAGCATACCCAATGCACCAACGTCCGATGCACCCAGTCCTAACGCTCTAATGTTTTCATATTCTTGATAAGGACAAGTTAAGACATCAAAGCCATTTTTAATAAAATACTCACTTGATTCCAGCTTTACTTTAGCTTCTTTTGGGTTGTCCTTCTCTAATTTGTTTGAAAACTTTTCACCTTTAATCTCATATTGCCAATCAGCTATAATTAAGTTTTTATCTAATCTGTTTATAATGGTGTGTACAGGATTATCAGGATAGCTATTTGCTTCGTATGGAAATGACCACACTGAACGATCCAGAAGCATATCCCCCCAAATAATTCCTCTTCTTTCTTGCTTGCTCAAGTCATCGGAAATAGCATTTATATAGTCGGCTAATAGCTGTATCCTGTCATTTTTAGCGCATTCATAGCATGTAGCATATGTTCCCGCTTCGTCACACCCTAAATGAAAATAACTGCCTTTGCCACACAGTTCAATCAGTTCACTACGAACTTTTTTTAGTAAATCCCTAACAACCGGATTGCTTATACACCAAGACCAACCATCCGGCTCAAATAAAAGTGCTTTTTGAGGATTCTGATCAAGAACTACATGACGCCCTGCGCAACCTCTCGACATTGTGGCATGCCCTAAATGATTAATCATTGGAATTACTTCCATACCCATACTGTTTGCATCTTTTACCAGTGAACGTATTTCATCTTTACTAAATGCATCCTTCCATGATAATTCAGGTATTGAATCAAGTTTTATTGTTCCCCATGGCTCTATAACAATATGTGAGTACTTCAATATACCTGCAAGACGTATTACTTTTTTATAGACATTTAAGCTTACTCCCGGGAAAATACAAATATGTATTCCTCTAAATCTTAAAAATGCTTTGTCATGTATCTCTACAAATTCTGCTGCGAATCTACCCTTGCCGTTTTCTATATGTATCGGTCTTAGTATTTGCAATAAAGTAGAAAATGCACGTAATACATTGGTTTCATCTATACCCTCAAGCATCATCCCATGTCTGTTAACACAAACCATGTACTCTTCCTGTAATTCGGGAAACCCATTCTTTTCTTCTGAATTAGTCAATAGTATTTGGTTTTTCTTCAACTCTTGAGTTTTGATGATTTTAAAATGGCTTAATCCGCAAGTAAAATTATTCCATAGTTCATTATATAGTTCTAAAGCTTCTACATAATTAAATTCTAAATTAATATAACAACATATTTCTTCGTCAAATTCATATCTACCATTACCGGTATTAATCTTATATGGCAGCGGACATAACAGTTTTTTCAACATATAATCACCTCTATAGTAAATTTATCGGTTGTCCTGCAGCAATACTCTCATAACAAGCATTCATAGCCTCTATCGTTTTCCTGTGCCATCTTAAATTAATCTTTGGTGTCTTATGATTTCTTATACAATCAACAAACTCATCTATAAGACCAATCCACTCATCAAAATATGTATATCTCACTGTATATCTATCATCCGGTGCTCCGTTGTGATACACATTAGGTCCAAAACAATCAGCCATGATAACTCCATTCTCGCAATTAAGTGTCAAATTAACCTCCATCCGTTTAGGAAACACCTCCCAACCCGGTGCAGGTACCTTTAAACGTTCTTCCATTCTTGACCAGGAAGGATCAAGGGAAAATATTGTTCCATTCTTCATTTTTCCGACAACGCTCAGCATATCCTCTTCTTCGATATCCTCTCTTAGGTTTGGAGCTACAGCTGCAAAAATCGTATCAAATTCACTGTTTGTCATCTCTCGTATTAAATCAAAAATATGTGGATGGTCGCATAACGCTCCTCCCCGGAAACGACTATCCCCTTCTTTTAAGGGTATTCTCTTGCCATAGCTAAGCTCAGGCACTCCCTGCCACGGGAATGCCCATACAGGAGATAATGTAATATTAGTTGCTTGGAAGGATAATATTTTGCCGATATTTCCACTTGTATTCAGTTCTTTTAAACGTTTTACAACCGGATTATAATGTAATTCCAGCTCAACTTGACAAACCACATCTGCTTTTTCTGTAATTTCTATCATTTGGTCGTATTCCTCAAGATTAAATGTAGGAATCTTCATTGATAGAATATGTATTCCTCTTTCTGCACAAAGTTTTACCTGACGCAAGTGTTCAGTGTTTTCACTTGCAAGCACAACAGCTTCAATTTCCGGGTGTGCATTAAGCATTTCTATATCACTGTGATAACAAGGAATTCCTTCAATGCTGTTTAAAAAGACTTGCTTTACTTCCTCATTTGCTGCTGATACTGCCACCCAATCGAGCTTGGGATTGTCTTTTAAGGTTTGATAATACTTTCTTGTATGTCCATGTGTCAAGGACATTATTGCAATCTTTAGCAGTTTCATGCTTAAATTACCTCCACTATTATATTACTAGAGGTATCAACCGATGTCTGTGATAACCTTACTAGTTGATTCAAATGTTTTTCTCTTTGAATAAAGTTCTTCGCTAATTCATCATTTCCAATTAGTTCAAAGGCTTGCCTTATTATTGCAATTTCTTCAATGTCATAGCCATATAGTTCAAAATCCACATCTATATATGTATCCGGATCCTTTTTATCAGTAAAAACGTATATTGACTTTTGAGGCATCTGTGTGTCTACAACCCTATCACATGCCACCCCTCTTTTAGCAATAATTTCATGCTTGTCAATAATATCTGTATCCTTTGATAAAGTAGTGGCAACCTCAATGGTACACATGACACCTGATTTTAATTGAACAATAATATTAGTTGCCTTTTTTTTATTTGAAACTGCATAAATCGATGAAATGTCACTCCCAAGAAGCCATTCACATAAATCGAACTCGCGATAAATTATGCTGTCTATGTCCATACTCTCTTTTTCTATCCTACATGTGCGCATAGCACTTATCCCACACAATGTACCATCATTTGCAAGGTTCTTGAGCTCAATAAATCTTCTCTCATTTCTCCATGGAAGTAGTGGTATAATCACTCCTTCTTTTTCAAGGGTGATGTTTTCCTTCGATATTCTGCCTGCTCCTGATACATTGTATCTTTCTAAAATATCCTCTAGCCCCTTATTCAAATCATTCATACTCTTATCCCTCACTTATAACATTTTAATTCTACTCTTATATTTTTCTAGATAAGCTGCATTTTTCTCATCTCCACCGGGTGCATTTGCACTGTTCCAAACAGGTGGCACAATACCACGCTTCACACACTGACTTACCGTTTCAATCTCTAAAAGATGTGCTATGTAGAAATCAACAACATTAGAAATAGGTGCTATAGGCGTATCGAAACCCGGTACATTTACAACAGCATCACCTACAGGATTAAAGTCATTAATTGCAACATCAGCAAAATCAAATAAGTTCTTTTTAGATGGGTGGCGTATAAAATGATCTTCAGGCATTTGTTCCTGCCAGTATGAGCTTGATACAGCGATAATCTTGACGCCATTTTTCTTTGCCTCCATAACTGCATCAATAGTTGCCGCATTAATACCGATATTATGAAATACTATTAAAACATCATCTTGTTTCAAATCATAATATTTCATTATAGAACTGCCATAATTTACACAACGTTCAAGCTCTAAATATTTTAATGCCTGATTAAATACAGAAAGACCTGTTTCCACAATTGGATTTATATTACTTAATCCGCCTGCTCTAAAGAACATTTCTCCCATAACCAACGTGGTATGCCCGCCTCCACCGTAAACGCTAATAAGGCGGTCATTGGCAATAGCATCTGTCATAAGTTCCGCAGCTTTTTTGATATTATCCCCCTGGGTATCATTGACAATCTTCAAATTTTCAATCACTTTTTCAAAATAACCATAATCATTTATCTTTGACATAATATACTCCCCCAATCTATTTTTCTAAAACTCTTTTATAGTTATCGCCTATTTTATCCCACAATTCAAGAGCATCAGGAGCTGCAACAGATGTACCGTAACCACCACGATATGTCCATGTTGCAAGTCTATCAACACCTAGGTCTTTGTACATATCCACTATATTATCAATTTGTGAGAAATCTCCCGGGCGCTTAAAGTAACCCATAAGCCATCTTTCAGACTGCTTACCATACTTTTTAGCTATAGCAACTGTCCGTTTAGTAATGTCCTTAAAGAATGCCTCCGGTAACTCCCAATTGATTATGGTTGTTGAAAATACATCAAAGTATGGACATGCTCCAACCATATCCCAATTGTCGTACCCGCGCAGCTCCGTGACATAGTATGTATTGAGTGTGGCATGGACACAGCAAGTAATCTCTAATTTAGGATTAATTTCTTTTAGTTTTCTTGATGTGTCTGATAGTATAAATAAAGCTTCCCTCCAACGAAACTGCTTAACATCATCATTCATTATCTTGGGCATTCCATAACCATAGTATTGCTCAAATTTTTTCATACAAACCGGACATCTGCACGCCCAATCATCTCCTGCACCACCGGTTATGGATGCATATGCTTTTGGAAGAGCATAGTGGGGTTCATCCCAAAAAAAGCCGTCAATTTCTGTTTCTGTGGCAAGTTTAATGCAAATTCTTTGAAAATAGTCCCTGAATGAATTCGTGTTAAAGCAAGCTGCATTTAAGACCTCACCTGTAAAAGCAGATACCTGGCGGTTATTAATGTTATTTTGAAGAAAAAGACTGACTTGTTCTCCGCCAAAATACTTTCCTATTCCCCATGGATCTGCAATCACGCGAAGTCCCAACTCATGACCTTTCTTTACAATGCTGTTAATGTTCGGAAACCAAAAATCCATGTCAAATTCAGTAATTGCAAGAATTACCGTGTCACAACCGTGATCCAACATTTCTTTAAAATCCTGTTCCGCATGTTCCACATAATTCATGCCATAATAGCTAATGGCGGTATGTTTGATTGACATTTTGACCACTCTCCTTAAATTTTTTCAAAACCCCTTTTGCACCTAGATATTCATCAAGCAAAAACATTGTGCATTTCTATGGTTTCTTGTTTTTTATTTTTCACATTAGAAGTACTTCCCCGTATTATTAAGGAAGGTTCTATATAATAATTTGTATTACTCTCCTTGCCTGTTTTAATTTGATCTATAAGTAATCTGACTGCAGTCTGCGCCATCTCATCCGTACGATAACTTACCGTGGTTAAAGATGGACTGGTATTGAGCGTTATAGGTAAATTATCAAATCCGGCAATGGCAACTCTCTCAGGGACAGCAATTTTTAACTCATGACATAATTTCAATACTCTTACTGCAAGCAAATCGTGAAAACAAAAAATTGCTGTGGGCTGTTTTATATTTCGTAAAAACCTATGTACGCTTTTAAAATCTTCTGGTATATTTTTAGCATCAACTAATATGATGTTTTCTTCTTCAAGTACATAACCTTCTCTAAGTAACCCTTCTTTAAAACCGGTTAGTCTTATATCCTCTCCCCGCCTCAATTGATTAAGCCCAACATAAGCAAAGTTTTTAAATCCTTTTGAAATGAAATGTGCGGCAATATTACAAGTTGTAGGAAAACAATTTACCAGAACTCCTTCTGCATTTGCACTTTTAGGCTTACGCCCCAAAAATACATGAGGTAAAACATAGTTTTCATATAATGTTTCAGCCTTTTCAGATGTTCCCGGGCAACTCAACACTCCTGCAACTCCTATTTCACGAAATGTATTTAAGATATCCATTTCCTCTTCATACCCATAGGAGCTACTTGCAATTAATACTCGGTATCCCTCAGCTCGTGCACATATCTCCGCCGCTTTAGCTAATGATGCGAAAAACTCGCTTTCCAGATTGGTGATATGTAAACCGATAAGTCTACTCTCACACTTTTTTTGTTTCTTGTAAGGTGTTTTTTCCTGTATCCTACCATGAGTCAAATAATATTTTTTGCCTATCAATTCGATGATTCCCTTTTGCCTAAGATTAACCAATATCTGTTGCGCCGTTACCAACGAAACACCTCTAACTTGCGCTAATTCCCGCGTAGTCAGAAACCTTTCTCCCGGCAATCCAAATTTTCCTTCTTTAATTTCCTGTTCAATTATATTTCCCTCGATAATGTGCCGAGGTTTATTATTATCCATGAGTTTATTTCCTTTTTAGCTTGATTATAACATTGCATAGGTGCTTGTTCAATAACATAATGAAAAATATCCTATAACATTGCGTCCAATGTTATAGGATATTTTTAAAAACTATATCCACATGAGCTAAAAAATCTTATTTATAAAAAGATTCCATTTTTACCTCCGGTTTCATTTCGTCTAAATTATTCCATGAAAACAATTTGATATAATGACCCTCTACGTTTTCAGGTAGTTCAAAATCAAGCATAAGATTTTTCGATTTGCCACCTTCGATAGCTTCACTTTTCTCTACGCTTATTTTTACAAGCCTGTCATTAGCATCATATATGGCTACAATCGGAGAAAGTTGGATAGTTTCATCCTTATTGTTAACCATTTTAACATTAATATTAATAATTTCCGATGGTGTTAACCGGGTAACAGACTCACGATTTTCATCATTTAAAATATCTACATTTTGAATGTATATCTTGTTTGGGTCGGTTGATAAATATACCTCGGTTTCATAAGCATATTCCCGTCCTTGTGCACCTATTTTCACGGTATAATCTCCATCAATATTACCTTGATTCATTCGGAACACGAATTGAAAATCTTCTTCATCGTCATATCTTCTTATCTGATCAAAATATTTAATCTCATCTTGTGCATCCTTCACCATAATCGAAATATTTTCTATTCCCGTAAACTGATAGTTACCTTCGACTTTAACATTTTTAGTTTGATTATCAACTTCAATAGATATACCACTATTTCCCAGTCTCTTCAAAACTGTTACAACAAACTCTTTAGTTGCACTAATACTACCTTTTGTTATTGTAGCTGTTAAAGTAACCGTTGTGTCTTCCTTAATCATATACGATACTTTCCCATCAGCAGATATAATATCAGGATTACTGGTTTCCCAACTTACAACTGTTTCATGCCATTTAGTCGGCAAAGTAAGGTTCTTACTTACTGAATTTATATCTTCATCACTTAACACATCAAATGTAAGTAAATCTTTAGCACGTGGTACGCAATCCTCATCCGAATATCCTTTAATAATCATATATTGATCTACTCGTTCCATCGTATCTGTTCTGTATGTAGAAAGATCAAAATAACTGTCAGTTACACTTATATTGGTAAATGTAGGAACTCTAAGCTGGCTTTTGACCGCGACGTATTCTAATTCTTCTTCCATAAGGTCATAATACTTGCTTCCTGAAGATGAATTAGCAGTAAGGTACAATGTTCCTTTTGGATTTACAGCAGCACCATTTTCATTTAGATAATTCTCTATTAGCGGCTCACCGTCAGGATTTTGTGGTCCCAGAATTTGCGGTTCATTACCAAGCATTTGGTGTGATCTTACAAATACGTGGTCATGGCCGTTCAAAACCACGTCAATATCAAAATAATCAATGACAGGTACAAGCCATTCTCTATAATATGTGTTATTGTAATGTGGGCCGGCACTGTATGGTCCTCTATGAAAAACTAGAACCTTCCATTTTACATCCGGCTCGGCAGCTATAGCCATTTCCATAAATGGTCTTTGTTCATTTGCTATCCTTTCCGGAGTTGAGTTCATCATGTTTAGTATTAAAAATAGTGTATTGCCATAAGTAAAATATGAGTTGCCGGTTCCATTTGTAACACCGTATTCTTTTGAATCATTGGCACAATTGAAGTGATACTTATAGAGTAAATGATCATCATGATTATCTTTAACAGGTTGAATTGGTAGACTTGTCATTAGTTGCGGCTTAAAATAACGTCTATATTGTATTTCAGCATCTTTTGTCTCTATCTGATCACCGGCTGATATTCCAAAACTGGTATCAGGAAATCTATTTAATGATTTTTCCAATGTGTCATTCCAACCCTCATAATCCTTTTCACGGTCACCCGATGCGCCAATCTGTGGGTCACCATAAAATATGAAATTATATCCATCAGTTTTTCTCGTAGTATAATAATATATGAGACTCCAACTTTCATCGTTCCCATCTCCTAAACGATAAATATATTCAGTATCTTCTTCTAACCCGGTAATTGTTGCATAATTAGAATTATTACTTTCAGGCTCATCTGATACAGTACCTGTATAGGTTGTTGCTGCCGCAACCGGAAATATTTCTCCCTCCATATCTGATTTTTTTGCAAATTGAACTGCACACCTATCATAACCTTTGGGAGAATACCATGCAAAATTAAGCTCTGTAGCATTTCTACCCGGTGTCAGTGCTATACAAGTAGCATCATAAATGTTTGACATAAGTGTCATACTATTATGTTGAACTGACGGCAATTCAGAATTTATATCACCGGCATAGACAAACATACCCGCATACATAGTGACTAGTAAAACAATTAAAGTAAACGGTATGATTTTGTATTTAAGTGATGTAAATATATTTCTTTCATTTAACATCTTAACACTCCTTTCCAAATGATTATTATAGACATTTGCGAAATGCGCAAACCAGTTAATTTTATCCGATGACTACCTCCACTAAAGCCTTAGCTTCTGCAAGCGGAAGGATAAGTGGCGCCACGTCCCTGGATAACGGTTTCTAGTACTTTACTTAGTTATATTTTATATAGAACATAATATAAAAACAAGGTGAAATAATGTCATCAAAATGCTGACAAATCATCAGCATTTTGTTTCTTATCTCACCCTGACCATCCTGACAAACTGATTAACTTCCTAATGCTTATATAACCCTGTAATAAAAGTATCCTTAACAATTATTTTTAATTTTTCAATACACTTAATAGCATTAATTTTATTTTCAAAAACAGCAAACACGGTTGGTCCGCTGCCACTCATAACTGCCCCTAATGCTCCTGCTCCAAGCATTATATTTTTAATCCTATTTATTATCTTATATGTATTTGTTGTAATGGGTTCCAATACATTATACATGTTTTTAGCTATTGCCACAGTATCACCCTCATCAATATACTTTAATATTCTTTCGGTATCAGGGTGCATGAACTCCTCATCAAACCTTAAGCTGCCATAAACCTTTGCTGTGGAAACACTGATAGGTGGTTTGGCTATTACTAACACCATGTCCGGCAAATCAGGCAGCGGAGTTAAAATATCTCCAATTCCCTCACACAAAGCTGTTCCTCCCATTATGCAAAAGGGCACATCTGCCCCTATCTTCCTTCCAATCCCCGTTAACTCAGAAGCAGATAATCCTGTATCAAATATTATATTCATAGACTTAATAACCGCAGCTGCATTAGCACTCCCCCCCGCCAATCCTGCTGAAACTGGTATCTTTTTTGCGATGCTTATCTTTACACCTTGATTTTTTATATTAGTATAATCAAAAAATTCCTCCGCAGCTTTATAAGCAGTATTTCTACTGTCTCGGGGCAAATAAGGTAAATTTGTTTGTACTTGTATCCCTTCTTGTATCTTTTCTATAGTCATTTCATCACATAAATCGATTGTCTGCATTATACTTTTAATATTGTGATAGCCATCCTCACGCTTACTTAACACGTCAAGGGTAATATTAATCTTTGCCGGAGCTGATATAATGTATTTGTCCATAAATACCTCCTAAATAAATGCGAATGGGCGTATACAATACGCCCATCCAAAACTAAAATTAACTAAATTGATATGCAAAGTAATAATCTTGCAAAGCTCTAGGTAGTAAAAGAATTAATACTATTGTTTAAGCGCCTTATCAACAAGACCTTTAAACTTATCAAAACTTGCCGTTGCACCTGAAACTCCATCGAGCTGTTCAATACTTTGCTTCTCGATCAAAGAACTTTCAAATTCCTCATACGCCTCAGCCGGTGTAACACCTTTTTGTTCTTTCATTTTTTCTGAATAATCAGTATCCTCGCTCTTTAAATCACCATCTTCATTTACTTCATCAAAATCAACTTCTGTAATTTCACCATTTTCTACAGTTACTGAAACAATTCCCTTCCAACCGTGGTCATCAAAATCTTCTTCTTCCGCTTCAAAAACTCCATCACTTAGCTCTGTTTCATCAGGCAGTTCATTTTCTTCTTGTGACATTTGATTGCCTGTGCAACCTACCACTAACATAACAATCATTAATGGTATCAGAATAACGCTTAAAAATTTGCTCATGTTTCTCCTCCTTAAAAATTCTTCTTGCTTATTTAATACTTAATATTCTCTAATTATCAATTCTTCAAACAAATTTTTTACCGAGAAACTCTTTGTTTTTCCTTACACATTAACACTATAGTTTGGTGCTTCCTTAGT
>LSQX01093390.1_pt2 | contig 14182 bp, 13 predicted proteins | sample 654561 | NCBI WGS metagenome assembly LSQX01 (sample SAMN04489861, study PRJNA283612) | anaerobic digester metagenome | isolation source: 4 biogas reactors fed with cattle manure at either 37C or 55C with and... | place: Denmark: Kongens Lyngby | collected 2014
TGCTCAGCGCCGTTTTTTCCTGATTTGGGTACTGACAGCCCCCAGCATTTCCCTGACTGCCTTTTCCAGTGTATTATATTCTTCAACAGAATCCTTTCTGAATATAACCATCAATGCTATCTGAATGTTTTCCGAAACGAGAAATTTATAGAAGGGGGATTTATTTTTTCTGTATGCTTCCCTGATCCTTCTTTTTAAAAGATTTCTTGTGACCGCTCGTCTGAACCTTTTTTTCGGAACAGTAAACGCTATCCTGGCAGGGAAAGGGGAATCCGTTTCTGATTCTGACCAGATCACTTTGAAACAGTCTGTAAAAAGAGTATTTCCACTCTCAAACAGTTTGGTGATGGTCTTACGGCTGGAAAGCCTTTCAGCTTTTTTGAATGTTTCGCGGGTGAAGGTCATCCCGGTAAACCCTGCTGTCAGGGCTCCTGTTAATTTTTGCCGGTTTTCTGTATCTGCTGACTCTGAAAACAGGATGCTATTTGTAATTCTTGGTATAGTCTTTCAGGTAATTGTCAAGGGCCATTGTCATTGAAGGCGCTTTTGGATTGGGTGCATTAATGTCAAGCCTTAATCCTTCCTGCTCCACGGCGCAGGCTGTTGTAGGCCCGAATGCCGCTATCTTGGTGTTTCCCTGAACAAAATCCGGAAAGTTTTCCTTCAGTGACTTGATCCCGGAGGGGCTGTAAAAAACCAGGATATCATAATCAAAATCCCCGATACCGGTAACATCGCTGCTTACGGTTTTATATAATATACCGATTTTATGCCGTATGTTGTTTTTGGTAAGAAGTCTGGGAATCTCAACATTATGAGGCCTGGGAAGGGGAACAAAATAATTGTCATCCTTGTGTCTGGCGATTACATCAACCAGGTCCTGAAACCTGGCCTTGCCGTGGAAAATCCTCCTTTTCCTGTACACTATGTATTTCTGCAGATAAAAAGCAATATTTTCGGTTATGCAGAAATATTTCATTGTGTCGGGAACAGTCACCCTCATCTCATTGCATATCCTGAAAAAATGATCTATTCCGGTTTTGCTTGTAAAAACAACAGCAGAAAAATCATTGATATTGATTTTCTGATGCCTGAAATCTTTGGCCGATACCCCTTTTACCTGGATGAATGGTTTGAAATCTACTTTCAGGTTGTATTTTTTTGCCAGATCGAAATATGGAGATTTCGGATTTAACGGCTCTGGCTGTGACACTAAAATCTTCCTTATTTTCAACTCCTTACGATTTTAAGTTTAACTTCTCGGAACCTCTGGCTCTGTTTAAAACAGATTTGTCAAATATCTTAAAACAATGAGTGCCGGAAGAAATTCCAGCGCACAAAGGTACAAAATCAAATAGAAAATCGAAACTCCCCTTTTCAAAAAAATCAAAAACAGCCTGAATATGCGCATCAGATAGATCAGTGCAATCAGAATAAATCCTGTGTTCAGCAGTCCTGCCGGAGGAAAAAAACTGGTATAAACCAGCAGCACTGAAATTATATAAAGTAAAAAGCCGGCGATATGATATGATTGAAATATGCTTGCTGCATATTCGCCAAATATTGTTTTTTGACCGCTGATCATGCCCAGTATAAAGCAGATGATGATGCGTATTGTTATCAGCAATGCAGTCAGCGAGAGCAGTAAAAGCCACAGGCCGGCGCCCCGGATGCCAAATGGAATGAAATCATGATAATCTGTGGCGAGATACAGGAAAAGTGCCAGGGAAGAAAATGAAACAAGGTTGACCAGACCTGAATGCCAGTTGAAGAAAGCTCCTTTTTCCCGGGAAGAAGGAGCTCCGATTCCTTTGAAAAGCAGGAATGTCTTGACGTTGCCGGTTAATTTTCCGGGGAAGGCTCTCAGGCTGGAATAAATAAATGCTGAGATTATAACAGGGACAATGATCCAGTCAGCATCAAAGGGCTGTGACGGTATTTTTTCACCATCCCTCAGGTATTCTGTAATCAGCTTATCGTTTTGTGAATTGCTTCTTTTTGCCTGTTCACTCAGAAAATTATAAGGGAAGCGTATGGATTTATCCCCGTAAAAAACATCAGGGGGATCTTCGCTGCCATACAGTATCTTTCCGGTGAAGCTGCCTGAAGGAATTGTTCCGGTGCTGTTGAAATTCCCGGAAACAGCGTGTCCGGGCGCAGTTCCGGTGACCGGATCCTCTCCGTTATCATGATTTAGCTTCCCCGCTGTATCTGCGGGCAGGATGATCTTTTCAAAAGATGAACTGTTTGTCTGGTTTTCCGGGTCCTGGAATATAATATTGTGATTTCTATCAAAAATGATCATGTCTTTCTCCGGCAATTTCAGACAATATATTGTTTGCCAGACGGCTGGATCCGATCCTGAAATAATTATTGTTAAGCCATTCCTTCCCCAGGCAGTGTTCTGTAATCCTGTAATATGTCAGGGCATCATTTACGCTTACAATTCCTCCTGCAGGCTTGAATCCTACCTTTATACCCGTTTCGGAATAGAAATGGGATATTGCCCTGCACATAACAAATGCCGCTTCGGGTGTTGCGGATATGCTGGTTTTTCCCGAAGATGTTTTGATAAAATCTGCTCCGGCATCCATTGCTATCATTGATGCCTTGAATATGTTCGCATGATCTCCAAGCAGTCCGGATTCTATTATGATCTTCAAAACCTTGTTGCCCATGGCTTGTTTTATTTCCCGTATTTCATCCGCAACTGCTGCAAAATCATTGTTCAGGAAAGAGCCTACGGATATTACCAGATCTATTTCATCAGCTCCGGCTTCCAGGGCCAGCTTGCATTCGGCCAGTTTTATGGAACGGAAAGTCTGTGCTGTGGGAAAGGATCCTGCAACAGTGGCTGTTTTTACAGTTTTGGCTGTAAGCTTTTCCTTTACAACAGATACAAAATTCGGGAACACACATATGGCAGCAACATTTGGAATATTGGTAAACCTGCCTGAAAAACTGTTGATTTTACCTGTGAGCTGCAATATATGGCTCTTATTGTCGGAAGTGCCCAGACTGGTATGGTCAAGGCAGCTCAGTATTGTCATCAGAAGATATTTGTCAGGGATCTCTGCCATGACTTCCGATACTTTCTTCAGTTCTTTTTTAATCTCTGATTCAGAAGGGCATTGCTTTATCAGTTTCTCATATAATTTGGTCATGACATCAGGTTAAAGTAAATCAATAAAAAATGTAATAGACGTGGGCCAATTTAGTGTTTTTTATATTGAAAAATATGTTTTTAACAAATTTATCCCCCTGTGTCCGGGTTTATACAATTATTTCCTTGCAAGGGAAGCAAATATGCCTGTAATGCAAAGAATGGAAAAAATTATAAATCCGGTACGCATTCCGGTCATCAGTCCGGGATAGGACTCGGGCACAATGGCTTGCTGCCCCATATACAGAGCAAGAAGCATCATTGCAATTCCCATGCTCGTCATCTGTCCTATCATTCTCATTGTTCCCAGGACGGCAGATGCCACGCCCAGATGTCTTTTTTCCACCGAGCTCATGATGGCATTTGAATTGGGTGAGGCAAACAGGCCGAAGCCGATGCCCATTACTGCAAGCAGGATGATTATAAGTACCAGGGGGCTGTCCTGGGTTATGAAACAAAGCATTATCAGTCCCAATGATGTCAGGGCCATTCCGTATGATGCAATTATTCCCGGATTATATCTGTCGGATAATTTTCCTGCAAAAGTGGACAGCAGTGCCATCATCAGGGGCTGGGATATAAGTACCAGTCCTGCGGTTCTGGCATCAAACCCTTTCAGGTACTGGAGATAAAGGCTGAGGAAGAATCCCGTGGCGGAAGTGGCTGAATAATGGATCAGGGCGGCAATGCCGGAAAATGCAAAAACCCTGTTCCTGAGCATCAGCCTGATATCAAAGACCGGGTTTTCAATGTTTTTCTCGTAAAAAATGAATGCCAGTCCCAGCAAAACGGAAATTCCTATCATCACAAAGCCTTCTGCTGCCGGCAGTCTGGAAAAGCCAAGCATAAAGGAAGCAAGTGAAATACCATAGATAACAGAACCGGTCCAGTCAAATTTTTCACCTTTCGCTTCAGACCATTCTGTTTTTATTCTGGTAAATATCAGGTACAGGGATATTATACCCAGAGGAACAAGAAGGATGAAGATGCTTCTCCATCCGAAATGCTGTGTAAGCAGTCCTCCGATCACAGGTCCGCTGGATAGTCCTGCATAGACAGCAGTGGTATTTATTCCCATGGCCCTTCCTCTTTCCCCGGGTTCGAAAACCGAAGTCAGGATAGCCATGCTGGTTCCGAATATCATTGCTCCCGCAATGCCCTGTATTATCCTGAAAGCGATCAATGATACTGTGTTCCATGAGAATATTATCAAAAATGCGGACAGGGTGAAAAGGAATATACCGTATTTGAAAATTTTCTTTCTGCCGGCAATATCAGCAAGTCTGCCGAAGGGGAGAAGGAAAATTGCGGATGTCAGAATAAAGCTGCTTACTATCCATCCGAGTTCCACTGCAGTGGTTTGAAACTCATTTCCGATGGCTGGCAGGGCAAGGTTTATTGCCGAGCCCAGGAAGGGGGTGAGAAAGGATGCAAAAGCCGTGACAAGCAATACGGATCTTTTCATGCTCTTTTCAGCCCGGGCAGTTTGGTTTTTATTCATCGGAATCACTCTTTGTCCCTGGTATCAATTATTATTGTGACAGGACCGTCATTGTGTATTTCAACAAGCATCCCGGCACCAAACTCACCGGTTCCGACAGGTTTTCCGAGAAGCTCCGTGAGCTTTGACACAAACATTTCATAAAGGGGTATTGCTTTCTCAGGGGCGGCAGCCCTGGTATATGAAGGCCTGTTTCCTTTTTTTGTCCTGGCATGAAGAGTAAACTGGCTGACCACGGTAATATCGCCTCCCGTATCACCTACGGAAAGGTTCATAACACCATTTTTGTCGTTGAATATTCTGAGCCGGATTATTTTGTTGCTCAGCCATTCTACATCTTCCGCACTGTCCGCTTCTTCAAAACCGGCAAGAATCAACAATCCGGGACCTCCGGATGCCAGGATCCCCTTTTCACTGCTGACGACTGACTTTTTTACCCGCTGGATGACTGCTCTCATATTTTCCGGCTTGTTTAAAGCCTGCAAATATAAAAGATCAATTTGACAAGCCCTTATTTGTTTCCCGGAAATTTTTTTCCGGCAGCTGTTCACTGTTTCCCGGACAGGGGTTCTGAGACGCCGTTATGGCCGGGCTGGCTCAGAGCTTTACCGTTGTTCTCCGGCGCTTGTTGAAGGTTACCATTTCCCTGAAGCCATGTGATCTCAGCAGCTGGTAGGCTTCATCAAAATACTGTCCCACCCTGGAAGGTATGTGTGCATCAGAATTGACACATACAGCAACTTTTTTTTCTGCAAACACCTTCAGAAACTGCGGGTCGGGATAAAATTCGCCCACAGGCCTGTTTCTGCCATTGGTATTGATCTCGAAAACGACATCATGTTTTTTCATTGTCCCTGCAAGCTCCCTGTACAGGGGTTCCGGATCAAAGGAAGGCTTGTGGCCGAAAATCCTGATAAGATCGCAGTGGGCGATGATGTCAAAAATTTCCGATGACACTGCACGGTTAACCATGGAGAAATAGGTTTTAAAAAGCTGGTCAAAGTTTTTGCCTTCATAAAAGGCAGGACCCTCGTCCACTGTTTTTTCCCCAAGATAATGAACCGCACCGATACGGTAGTCAAGTTCAATACCGTCAAGGAAATCCCTGATCTCTTTATCCTTTCCTTCAACATAATCAATCTCAAGACCGGTTCTGATAATCAGGTTTTCTGTTTCTTTTCTCAAGTTGGCTATATATTCGAGATATCTGCCGGTTTCATCCGGATCCATCACCCAGTACTGATCCCTGTCGAAAAGGGAAAGATGTTCTGAAAAGCCCAGTTCCGACAAGCCGGCTTCGGTTGCCGGGGCAATATATTCTTCAGGAGCTGATTTTCCGTCGCTGAAGGTGGTGTGTACATGATAGTCGGTTTTGTAATGCATAAATGAATCTTGTTTTATAAATGGGCTAAAAGTGATCAAAGTAGTCCTAAATTTGTTAATAAAGCAAACAGCCGTTATAATTCAGGCCGGCTGAAGGCGATAATGAACGGGAAAAATGTAAATTTGCGAAGGAGCTGTAAATATGGAACTAAAAGACATAGATTGTGTTTGTGACAACTGTGAATTCAGAAGCATCGTATTGGAAACTCTCAGTGAAAAAGAAATAGATGAGTTTTGCAGGAACAAGAAGGAATATTCATACCGGAAGGGAGAAGTGATACATCATGAGGGAGAGAAGATTACGAACTTTAAATATTTGAAGACCGGACTGGTGAAGGTGTTCCGCAGGACGAGTTCAGGAGACGAGCAGATAGTAACAATCACCAGGCCTTTTGAATTTGTCAGTAACATGAATGTTTTTTCAGGCAATAACTACCGTTATTCAGTTTCTGCTCTAGAAGATTCAGTTGTATGTAATATCAGTCCCGACTATATTAAGAGTCTTTTAATGAAAAACGGTGCTTTTTCAATGATGTTGCTGACAAGAATCGCGGAGGTCAATGAAAAGATCATAGAACAGACTCTTGATCTGAGACAGAAAAATCTGATAGGCCGTATTGCATATTCGCTTCTTTATTTCAGCGGTGAGATATATAACTCGAGAATCTTTGACCTGCCGGTTTCAAGAAAAGAAATTGCCGATTATATCGGGATGAGTACCGCAAATGTGATCAGGACACTTTCTGATTTCAAAAAGGAAGGAATTATCAGGGTATATGGCAAGACAATCGAGATATCAGATGTTGAAAAGCTTGAAATACTCTCAAAAAGAGGATAATTAAACCCGTTATTATATCTGTACTGCCGTTTATGAAGAAATTTACAGTGTTCACTTTTTGTGTCATTTGCACAGCAATGCTTTATGGCCAGCCCCGGCCTGACTTCGGGGTTCAGCCCCGCTCCCGGGAAGCTTCGGCAAACGAAGGGATTGCCTATTATACTCTGAGTGGTATGAGGCATGGGGTAAATTATTTTCCGAAAGTGCGTCATCCGAATGTTCAGTATGAAACAGGAGAGAAACTCCTTTTCGACAATTATCATTCCCTGGATGTTATTTACGACTGGCTGGAGATCTGGGCTGAAAGATACAGTGATCTGGTGGAATTATATGAAGTGGGAAGAAGTTATGAGGGAAGGCCCATAATGCAGATTACCGTTACAAACAGGAAAACCGGCAGGGATACTGACAAGCCGGCGGCATTTTTCGAAGGAGGAAGGCACAGCGGGGAGGTAACTGCTTCGGAAACGGTGATGTGGCTTGCCCAATACCTGCTTGAAAATTACGGGAAAGACCCGGACATTACTCATCTTCTGGATAAAAGGGCTATATACCTGCGTCCGGTGAATAATCCTGACGGGCATAACCTCTATATGCATACGGCCCAGAGCAACAGGAGTACTGTCAGGCCCTTTGACAACGACGGGGACGGCCTTCTGGATGAGGATCCGCCCGACGACCTGAACAGTGATGGTATTATTCATACCATGCGCTGGAAGGATGAAAAGAACGGAAACCTGATACCTGATCCGGGGGATCCTTCCGGAAGAATTATGAAGAGAGTGGCACCGGGGGAGGGAATTTATCTCTCATCAACAGAAGGTATTGATAATGACGGAGACGGGCGGATAAACGAGGACGGGATCGGGGGCCTCGATCTTCACCGTAATTATCCGGAAAACTGGAGGCCGCATACCGAAGAGACCGGTCGCGGATACAGACAGGGAGGTGCCGGGGAATATCCTCTCAGCGAACCGGAAACCAGGTCAGTGGTTGCATTTCTTCTGTCGCATCCCAATATCTATGTTGTGAACTCTATGGATACCAGTGTGCCGATGCATCTCAGACCTCCGTCAACATCCGGTTCTGAAGAGCGGATGTATCCCGAGGACCTGAAGTGGTATCGGTATTTTGATGAACTGGGTAAAAAAATTACAGGTTATGCCAGGGCAGGTGATGTATACAATGATTACGGGGGAGGAAATCCACTTTTTGGTCATGGTCCGGATTTCGGATACTGGTATTACGGTGCGGTCTGGTACGGCGATGAAATATGGAACAGTGGCAGGTTCGGGGATCTGAACGGCGACGGGCTAACAGACCAGATAGATATGCTTATCTGGGATGAAAAGGAAAACGAAGGTGAAGGATTCAAGGACTGGGAAAAGATCATGCATCCTGATCTGGGTGAAGTAGAGATCGGAGGCTTTGATCCCAAATTTTTTCTGCAGAATCCTCCCGCACGCCATCTGGAAACCTGGATCAGGAACCAGGCCCTTTTCAATATTGAAATGGCCGGACACCTTCCGGAACTGACATGGGAAAATATCGAAACAAAAAAGATAAGGTCATACAAAACGGATTCTGCCGATTACCAGGTTAAGGTCAGTTTCAAAAACAGCGGCAAACTGCCTACTGCTTTCAAACAGGCATATCTGGTGAAGATAGTCACCCGCGACAGGATTGTTCTTGAGCTGGATACCGCCGGAACATCCGGTGGCAGTCTGCCCTACAGGATCCTTCCCGATACCGGGAAAAAGGCTGGCAGGGAAGGCCGGGACAGGAATCAGCCGGGAAGCAGACTGCAGCCGGCGGGACCCGTTTCCAGGGATGTTCCCTTCACCGATGGCGGTGAGGTATGTACCGGGGTTTTCAATATAAGGCTTTATAAAAAAGATGAACTGGCAGGCAGGGCGAGTGTGTATTCAACCAGAGGCGGTGTTTTGAAAGACAGGGATTTTATAATCCGGTAAACCGTACAGGTTCCCGCTGAACCGTGGTGAGTCCCGGATAAACCGGAACAGCTTAGCCGATCATAAAAATTGTTAATTTTAGGGGCCGGATCCGGAATTAGGGATCAGGATTATAGAAAAATAAAATATATGGAAATTGAAAAATACAGTGCCGGGAATATTCCCAGGCGTAGATTTTTTGAAATGAGTATCAGGGGCGGTCTGCTGATAGCATCGGCACCGGCCCTTCTGACTCAGCTTACTTCATGCGGCGGCTCTGCGAAGGACAGCGGGGAATTCGGTATGGACAAGGCCGTCCTCGACAGGGTGATTGCCAGGGCCCTGGCCAATGGCGGGGATTTTGCCGATGTCTATCTTGAAAACCGGGTTTCCAGGCAGATAATTATGGAGGAATCACAGTTCCGCGGCGGCCTTTACGGCATATCCAGGGGTGCAGGCGTGAGGGTGATATCCGGAAATAAAACAGGATATGCCTATACCGATGAGATAACAGAGAAAAAGCTGTTGCATGCCGCCGGTGTAGCTTCTTTTATCGCCAGAGGCGGGGCCGGAACCACTCCTGTAAATGTGTCGGCTGCATCCAGGGAATCATGGGTAACAGTGGAGGTACCCCTGCATGAGGTTAGCGATGACAGGAGGATTGAAATGATGAAAAGGGCTGATCAGGCAGCAAAGGATTATGATCCGAGGATAAGGATGGCCCTGATAGAATATAACGATGAGGTAAGAAGCAGGATCATTGCCAACAGTGAAGGGCTTTTTCTGGAAGATGAGCTCCCGCTCCTTTTCTTTGTTGTGCAGGTGATGGGAGATGACGGAACAAGCCGGCATATGGCCCGGGAAAGGGTCAGTTTTCACTCGGGTTTTGAAATGTTTGAAAATGTGAGTCCAGAAACGGTGGCGAGGAATGCATCAAGGGAGGCAATCGCCATGCTCGATGCCGGGGATGCGCCGGCCGGGATAATGGATGTGGTCATGCAGAACGGCTGGGGCGGTGTTCTTGTTCATGAAGCCGTGGGACATCCGCTGGAAGCTGATAATATTGCAAAAGAAACTGGTGCCTTTACCGGGAAAATGGGACAAAAGGTGGCGAATGAATGCTTTACAATGATTGATGACGGGACTCTGCCCAATTTCCGCGGTACGATAAATTTTGACGATGAAGGTACTCCGGCTCAGAGAAACGTGTTGATAGAAAATGGTGTCCTGAAAGGTTTCATGACTGATATACTGAGTGCAAAACAATTGTCAATGAAAAGAACAGGAAACGGGCGGAGGGAATCCTTCAGGTATATACCTATTCCCCGCATGACAAACACTTTTATTGCAGAAGGCAGGGATGATCCCGGTGATATTCTTGCATCAACAAAAAAGGGTATTTATGTTCAGAGCCTCAGTGGCGGAAGTGTCAATCCCGTTACAGGGGTTTTCAATTTTACCTGCAGGGAGGCCTACCTGATAGAGAACGGGAAAAAGACAAAACCCATAAGGGGAGCAACACTTATAGGTTCCTGTATGGACGTTATTTCAAACATAGATGCAGTGGGCAATGACCTGGACTTCGGGCCGGGAATATGTGGCAAGGGACAATCTGCGGAAGTTACTGCCGGCCAGCCGACAGTAAGGATCAGAGGTATCAATGTGGGAGGAAGCAGGGCATAACAACAAACAGAAGAAAAAAATGAATAATATCGATTTATCGGAAAAGCTGCTTAAAAAATGTATGAAAGCCGGTGCGGATGCGGCGGAGGTATTCATTCAGACAAGCAGGAATCTTTCAATAGGCATACTCAGATCGGAAGTTGAAACTATTGAGGAGGCTTCATCCCGCGGGGTGGGATTCAGGGTATTCACTGACGGGAAGATGGGATTCAGCCATTGCAATGATTTCAATTCAAAAGCCCTTGAGGATACTATTGACAGAGCCGTATCATTTGCACGCCTGTCCTCACCCGATGACAGTAATGTACTGACGGGAGACAGGGGAGTTACACAGGTGGCTGATCTGTATGATCCGGAGCTTGGCGCCGTGTCCATGGATACAAAGATCGGAATGGTACTGGAGCTGGAAAAGGCTGCGATGAGGGATCCCGGGGTTACAAAAAGTTCCGGTGCGGGCTACGGGGAAAATGAATCAGAAATATTTATAGCAAATTCCAACGGGATACTGAAAAGCTTCAAATCATCACTGTGCTCGCTGCGTGTATCTGTTGTGGCAGAAAAGGGAGATCAGAAAAATACGGGGGGAGAATACAGCACCAGGGTCTTTTTTCATGATCTGCCTGATGTGGAAAAGATTGCTGCAGGGGCTTCCGGGAAGGCAGTAAAGCTTCTTGATCCGGTGATGATAAAAACCCAGAAAGCAGCTGTCATTATTGATCCGGACGTGGCCAGGAGCCTGCTGGGCGGGATCATCACCGCGGTAAACGGTGAACGCGTGCTTCAGGGCGCCAGCTTCCTCAGGGATCATATGAACAGGCAGTTTGCATCATCACTCCTGAGTATAACCGATGACGGGACCATGCCGCGCAGTCCGGGAAGTTCTCCCTTTGACGGGGAAGGTGTTCCGACAGCCAGAAACATAATTGCCGAGCGGGGTATTCTCAGAAATTTTATATATGATACAAGGGCTGCCGGGAGGGCAGGTGTGACAAGTACAGGGAATGCAATACGCAGGGGATACAGTTCATTGCCAGATATCGGAACACACAGGATATACCTGGATCCCGGCGATCATTCCAGGGATGAAATAATTGCCTCAACAGCAAAGGGACTGCTGGTACTTGAACTGACCGGTTACGGTATTGACCCGGTAAGCGGGAATTTCAGCGGCGGGGCCAGCGGACTGTGGATTGAAAAGGGCGAGATAGTTCATCCGGTCAGGGGTGTTACAATTGCCGGACGCGGATTTGATATTCTGAATGCACTGGACATGATGGGAAATGATCTGGATATGGACAAGAGCTTTGCCTCACCGACATTCAGGATAGCTGAAATGCAGATAGGAGGCAAATAACAGAATTAAAAGCAATTAACTTGTGCTTGGAATCAGATCAAAAAGTTATAAATTTGATCCTGCAAAAAAATAATGCTAACAGATAAAAATTTAAAAAAATGGCGGTTAACAAAACAAAGGGAATCATTGCTATTCTTACAGGAGGCGGGGATGTCCCCGGATTGAATCCGGCTATCAGGGCAGTTACAATACGTGCCAACAGTGAAGGTTACAAAGTGATCGGATTACGCAGGGGATGGGCCGGGATTACTGAAATGGTAAGGGACAGCAAGGCTGACAACAGCAATTGTTACCAGATTCTTACCAATGACCTTGTAGACAAGGCCGGGAGGACCGGCGGAACTTTTCTGCATACCTCCAGGACAAGGCCCAGTCATATGCCCAGGGCGAATGTCCCTGAACATTTAAAAGCGACCTATAACAAGGAGGTAAATGACCTTACCCCGGAGATCATTAAAAACCTGGAATGGCTCAATGTTGATTATCTCATACCCATCGGGGGCGACGACACCCTGAGTTACGGGGTACATCTTTACAAACAGGGGGTAAAGGTTGTTGCCATACCGAAAACGATGGACAATGATGTTCCGGGAACGGATTACTGCATCGGTTTCAGTACCTGTGTAACCAGGACCATTCAGATGACAAACAAGCTGCGGACCTCAGCCGGATCTCATGAAAGGCTCCTGGTCCTGGAGGTCTTCGGACGCTATGCGGGCTATACGGCAATGCTGCCCACAATGGCCGGAGCAGCAAACAGATGTGTCATACCCGAATATAAATTCGATATTGATCATCTGGCCAGGCTGATGGTTGCAGACAGGAATAAAAATCCCAGTAAGTATGCCGTTGTGCTTGTCTCCGAAGGGGCCATGTTCGAAGGTGAAGAAATGGTATTCGCCGACAGTCAAAAAGATGCATACGGACATGCAAAGCTTGGCGGGATAGGTGAACTGGTTTCTTCAAAACTGAAGGATCTTTCTGCCACCTACAATAATGGCAAAACAATCAATATCATCAATCAGAAGCTTGGATACATGGTCAGGGGCGGTGATCCTGATTTTCTTGATTCAATAGTTCCAATGGCATACGGTAACCTGGCTCTTGATTTGATACTGAAGGGTATTCATGGAAAACTGGTGGTACTGAAAAACGGAAAATATGGAAACGTTCCGCTGGATGTTGTCACAGCCACAAAGAAATTTGTGAACATCGAACAGTTTTACAACACAGAAAGACTCAGGCCGTTTTATCATACCTTTGAAGCCAAGCCTTTTCTGATCATGGATTCCAATACCTGATTACAGATTGCAGTATTGTGCGGGGGATCCGGATACAGCCGGACAGCCCCTGCAATTTTCAATAATTTTTCCGTTTGAAACAGGAAGGTCTTGTCATAAAATCAACAGGCAGCCGTTACAGGGTCCTTTACGGAGACCATGACGTTGTTGAATGTACCATTAAAGGAAGATTCAGGGTCAGCGGAGGTCTGAAAAGTACAAACCCGGTAGCCGTGGGTGACAGGGTACTGTTTGAATTTGAATCCGTCAAAACCACAGGAATAATTACTGATCTCCTTGACAGGAAAAATTATATACTCAGAAGAGCATCCAATCTCTCAAGGCAGATACAGATCCTTGCTGCCAATGTTGATCATGTTTTTCTGATGATCACCATTTCCCATCCGGTTACACAGGCTGAGTTTATCGACAGGTTCCTTATAAGTGCCGAAGCCTACAGGATACCTGCAAGTCTGATCATTAACAAGACAGATCTTTATACCGGGGACGATGCAGACAGGATGGAGCATATGATTTCCGTGTATGAGAAAATCGGATATAAATGTTTCAGACTGTCAGTCAGGGAGCACAAGGGCCTGGAGCCCCTGATTGAAATTTTCAGGGACAAAATAAGCCTGATAGCGGGAAATTCCGGCGTGGGTAAAACATCCCTGCTGAACCTCCTTGACCCGGAACTCAGACTTAAAACCGGAAAAATTTCAGATTATCATAAACAGGGCCGGCATATCACCACTTTTCCGGAAATGCACAGATTGCCTACCGGGGGCTATCTTATCGATTCACCAGGCATAAAGGGATTCGGAATGGTGGATATGCAGAGAAATGAAATTTATCATTTTTTCCCGGAAATATTCAGCATCTCTGAAAACTGTAAATTTTATAATTGTCTTCATCTGGATGAACCGGACTGTGCTGTCCGCCTTGCTGTGGAGGAAGGGGAAATTGATTCCCAGAGATACAGGAGCTATCTGAATATAATTGAAGATGATAATCGGAAATACAGATAA
>LSQX01028884.1_pt3 | contig 14181 bp, 12 predicted proteins | sample 654561 | NCBI WGS metagenome assembly LSQX01 (sample SAMN04489861, study PRJNA283612) | anaerobic digester metagenome | isolation source: 4 biogas reactors fed with cattle manure at either 37C or 55C with and... | place: Denmark: Kongens Lyngby | collected 2014
GTTGCTACTGCTTCTCCTTCTACGTTTTCGATTTTTAGGTCTTCAGTAAGATATAGCCTTAAAGCTTGGCGTACGACTTCTGAGCGGCTTACGAACCCTTTTTCTTTCATGTTTTGATCCATTTGTTTAACGAGGGTTTCTGGAATGGACAGGCTTATGATTGTCATACTTAATCTTCGATAAATAATGGCAGTATGATTAATAACTTTTATTAAAAAACATGTTTAATTAAAGTATTTTTATTAATTTTTTAATAATGCTTAATAACTCCGAATAAGTAACACCAAGATATGAATAATAAACAGAAACTTCTCCTCGTCACCGTTACCATAATCGCCATCATAGCAATAGCCATCAGCACAGTCACCTTAACAGTAAACAACCCCTCAACAACAAAACTAAACATCGTTGCAACATTCTACCCCATAACATACCTAACCCAAGAAATCGGCGGTGACCAAATCAACATAACTCAACTAGTACCTGCAAACACCGACGTCCATAGTTGGGAACCATCCGCCTCACACATCATAGCTGCCGAAAACGCAGACATAATAATCTACAACGGCGCTGGCTTAGATAGTTGGGTACAACACGATATACTGCCAACATTATCTTCTAAAAACCGAACAATTGTTGATTCTTCAGCTGGTTTAGAACTTTTAGCAAAACAAGAAAAAACCCCTGAACCTAAAGCAGGACAAGAGGAGAAGCATGTGCCCGGAGAATATGACCCACATATTTGGGTAAGTCCCTACATGGCAAAACAACAAGCCCAAAACATCTACAAAGTATTAATACAAACAGATCCAGAACATGAAAGCTACTATACCCAGCGGTGGAGCAACCTAGAAGCTAAGCTTGACCAACTCGAAGACGATTACTTAAATACTTTAGGAAACACAACAAAGAATACTATTTTTGTTTCTCACGAAGCCTTTGGATATATAGCTTCAAGATACGGCTTTGAACAGCATGGCGTAATCGGGTTGTCCGCAGATGAACAACCCAGTGCAGCTACACTAGCAAATTTAGTGGCTACCATGGTAGCGTATGAAACCTACACCGTTTATGTTGACCCAATATACTCAAACAAATACGCTCAAACTATACAAACTGAAGTACAAACCCAAACAGGAAAACCCGTGACCATATTAGAATTGTATTTAATTCTAGGCCCAACCGATAACATGGATCTCTTAGAGCAGATGCAAATCAACTTAACAAACTTAAAGATTGGTTTAGAGCCAACCATGACCAACACTAAGTAAAATAAATGTAACCTGTAACTTGGTAGAGCGGAAACTTATGCCTCAAAAGACCCCTATTCTGGAAGTTAAAGGTTTAGACGTTAACCGAGGAAGCGAAAAAGTAATCGAAAAAGCCAACTTTTCAATAAACTTAGGCGATTATGTTGGTATAGTTGGTCCTAACGGTGGAGGAAAAACTACTCTACTAGGTGCCATCCTTAATTTTTTACCAATAAGTAATGGTTCAATACGTTTATTCGGTGAAGACGTTGGCAAATTTTCTTCCTGGAGCAGAATTGCATACATCTCTCAGCAAGCCACGAATTTCGAGAGTCAATTTCCCTTAACTGTCCGAGAACTTGTTTCTTTGGGCTGTATAAGAAAGAACAACATCGGTAGAAGACTCAACCACGAGGATTGGACAAGCGTTGATCAAAGTATCAACTTCATGGGTTTGGGTGATGTGGCAAATAGGCGAATAGGCCAGTTATCAGGTGGACAGAAACAACGAGTATTTGTTGCAAAAGCGTTAGCTCGAAAACCAGACTTAATTTTTCTAGATGAACCCATAGTGGGTGTAGATTCTGAGGCGCAAGAAAAATTCTATAAAAAACTTAGTGACTTAAACGTTGAGCGGCAGACAACGATAATGCTTGTAACCCACGATTTAACTTCGGTGTTCTGTCGTATGTCTAAGGTTTTGTGCGTTAACAAAAAGGTTGAAGTTGCTCAAGTAACCGCAGATTTAGACGCAAGCATGTTACTCAAACGTGCATATGGTGACCATTTCCATTTCGTCTTCCATAAACATGAATGTCAAGGTGTTTTTGAATATGAGCATTAATCCATTGGATCTGTTTAGTTACCAATTTTTTCAAAATGCTTTAATTGGCGGTGTCATTGCTGCGGTTGCATGTGGTTTAGTGGGGCTTTTCTTGATTCTAAAAAAAGAAGCCATGATAGGTGATGGACTTGCACATACAGCATTTGGTGGCATAGCAATAGGGTTGCTTGCCGGCATTAATCCACTAGTAACAGCGTTAGGAGTTTCTGTTTTGGCTGTATTTGGTATATCATATATGCGCCGAAAAAAAATCGCTACATCTGATTCAGCTATAGCTGTTATGTTAGCATTGGGCTTCTCTACTGGCTTAATCGTAATCAGTGTCGCTGGTGGATTTAACGTTGAATTGTTTAGTTACTTGTTTGGATCAATATTAACTATTGATTACATAGATTTAATGCTAGTTTCAGTTTTAGGCATAACGGTTGTAGGATTCATTGGACTTTTCAGAAGAGAGTTGCTATCGATGGTTTTTGACGAAGAAGATTCAAGGATTATGGGTATACCGATAAAAAAATTGTCTATAGTGTTTGACCTGCTTGTTGCCATAACTATTGTGTTATCCATAAAAGTGATTGGTACTATTCTTGTAGTGGCGCTTATGGTAATTCCTGGACTCTGCGCTTTAAAATTGAATCTATCTTTTAAGAAGACCCTTATCAGTGGTGTGGCTTTCAGTATAGTTAGTACAACGGTGGGCATCTTCTTTTCTGCAGTATTCAATATTGCAACAGCAGGTGTTATTGTGTTTGTTTTGGTGTTGTTTTTCTTGTTAACCATATTGTATAAAAAACTCGCCTAAAAAAACTAAACTCAGTCTATTATTGCTTAGATTTTTTTCTCCATCTTCTAACGCTTATTATGCCAGCAACCACAACTACAACGACTACAACAATAACCGTGAATATAACAACATAGTGCTGCATAAAAAACGATAAATTAGCTAACGCTGGGTCGTTTAAAGAATAATGTACCACAGTTATGTTACCGGTTAACCCGTTTACCCTCACTGAGTTATCTGGTAAAAGATTCCAACCTGAACCCTCCGCTAAAAAAGTTGCACCATTGTCAGTAACTACTGACCATTCTGCGGCATTCGTTGGTTCTGTTGAGTTCAAGCAAAGGTTTACTGTCTGTGCGCCTTTGCCTTCAACCGAAAAAACAACCATGTCTATAGGCATATAATAGTTGAAGCTTAGATGTCCCCAGATAGTAATGTTAGAGTTTTCAACAGATATTTTCAGGTCTGATATACTCTTGAAGTCAGTGAATCCATAGTTTTGTGTTGTTTGGGTGTTGTTGAGGACTAAGCCTTTGAAAGTCCACATATTGCTTTCTAAAATTGCTTCTCTGTAATAACCATCAAAGGCAAAGTGGATGTTGCCATTCAATTCAGGTATATTAAAATTGGTTGTTGAAGTGAAGGTTGTTTGGGTTTCAGCAGATTGGGCACTAAGGCTGAACAGCATTAGAAGTACAACTATAACTATCAAAGAGGTTATTGTTTTTGTTTTAAGCTGTACCTTCAATTTATACTCGATATTATAAAGTGCTTTTTTGTATAAAGAATTAGTGTTTAAAAAGGTGCGACCGTCTATTACATGTTCTGAAATCAACTGAAACTAAATGCTTTAACTACCGTTTCTTATGCTTAGGAAAACAAACCGTAAACGTCATACTTTTCCTTGCTTTGCTATCAAATGTGACAGTGCCGTTTAATGCACCAATCATTCTTTTCACAACTAATAACCCGAAACCTGCCTACGAAGTCGTCAGGTTACTCATCAACAAAGTGATAGTTCTAACCGAGTCCAAAAAACCTGGCCCCGGATACAAACGAGTTAAACTACACAAAGCACTAACCTACACTAAATTAAAAAAACAGAACAACAACACACAAACAGTTAAACACCTAAAAAACGCTCTTGAATAACTAAAACACCACGATCAACCATTATACCTAACAGAACCACAGTTGGCAGGCGATGGGGGTGTTGCCTAAGAATCTTAGAAGAGGTTTCCACAAAGACAACCAGCCAACCTTCTTCAGCGCGTTATTCCAACAAAGGTTGTAGCTGTCGATTCAACACTGCTAGTTGGTCTCTATGACACGTGGAAGCAGCATGGGGTTTTGCCACAAGTAGGGGGAAGTTCAGGGGTTTTAAACTGTATGATGTCTTGAATTAAATGTATTTTTGAAAGCTGGTTGTTGTGTGGTTGGGTTGTTTGATGGGTGTGTTAAGGGTAATGTTTTGGGTGGGTGTTGGTTTTGGCTGAGGGGTCTGGTTAAGAAGGCAGTGGCGGTTATGGGGCTGGCTTGATTGATTTGTTATGATGTTGGGGCTTTATGGTAGTTTGTTGCTGGTGATGAGAGTATAGAGTGTATAAGTAAAACTGGGTTTGACTTGATAACAAAGGTATGGTGTTCTTGAAGATGTTAAATTAATGGTATTCGCAAGTACTTGCCCAGACTTGCCTAAGGAGCAAGTTAGCAGTCAATCCAATAAAAAACTAATTATGCACACTTTTATTGCTATAGTATTGCTAGTTTGGGGTGTTAAGAAAAAGGCCCTAAACAGTTTCCTTTTATTTTTCCACAAATATTTGCATCTCAGTGGTGGGCGTTTTCTATGAATCCCTTTGCTCAAACATTAAGGCGTCTATACTTCTAAAGAAAAGATAAAAAGGCAGCCGTAATATAGTTAATCAACCGAACTTTATACATTGGTGATCCCCCTGAAAATTACCCATTTTTGCGAGAGTTCACGTCGCCTGATTAAACAACAGCTCTTTTCAGAATCCTTCGTATTACCAGATTATTCGATGCTTAATATAAAAAATATACTACCCCAAATTGCATCTATTTTTGGAGAAGGAATACCCAACTACTCAACACTTTCCAACGATTGTCTCGCAGACTTAAAAGGCATAAAAAAGGTGCTACTAATAATTTTCGACGGCCTAGGCTACAATCGACTTCTACATCATATAAACAACCATCGCAGTACTTTTACAGAGCTCGCAAAACAAGGCGTTCTAAAACCCATAACAACAGTGTTTCCTTCCACAACATCTTCGGCGTTAACAAGCATATTTAGCGGGTTGCCACCTGCTCAACACCAAATAATCGGTTACCGTATGTTCTCAAAAAAATACGGTACGATCTACAATACACTCGATATGAAACCCGTTTACGAATACAGCAGTAAAATAGAACTTGCAAAAGATTATGCCCATAGCATAAAGCTTCTCATCCCTCTTTTAGAGCAAAGGGGCATACAAATATCAGTTATAACTAAAAGTAAAATCATAGGCAGCGGTTTATCCCAAATCACCCATCAAAACATAATGCCAACCCCTTATATTTTAAGCTCAGATATGTGGACCCACGCTACTGCAGCATTAGAAAACCCAAGCAACCAGCTGTCAATAACTTACTACAGCGGAGTTGATAGTCTTGCTCATAAGTACGGCAACTATTCCAAAGAAGTGACCTTTGAATTAACCTCTATAGAAAATAACCTGCAGGAATTCATCTCAGGCTTAAGTAAAACCGTAAAAGAAGAAACATTACTTATCATAACTGCCGACCACGGCATAGCTGATGTTAAACAATCAATTTACCTCAAAGACTATCCTGAAATAATGCAACACCTTCTTCTACCACCAGTTGGCGACGGTCGTGCAACTTATCTTTTCTGTAAATCACACAAAAAAGCAGAATTCCAAAAAACTTTCGAAAAAACCATGACTGGTTTTAAGCTGTTTCCAACCGAAGAGTTAGTTCAGAAAGGAGTATTCGGGGAACCTATAAACAGAGAAGAGTTAAAGGAAAAACTTGGAGACTTTACTGTTCTAAGTAACAGTGATAAGATATTGGATTACCCATTTTTTGATGACGATAGGCAGTATCCACAGGTTGGGGCTCATGGAGGCATGTCAGAGGAAGAAATGGTTATTCCCATCTTATCAGCTAGGCTTTCTGAACTATAATGCGCCATAGTTTGATTTTTAGTTGACAGATATCCCTATTTTATCATAAGTTAACAGTTGCAATCGCTAAGCGCTTTGTCTAGTAATAGATTTTAATTCATCTATTCGGGTTTCAATTCTATTTATTATCTCTTGTCTGAGGGTCTCTTCACTGGTATACGAAGTGATCAGTGCCAAATCTTCTGCAAGTTCAGCGTCACAAAAAATTGTTCTAATCCATCTTTGAAAATCGCCTCGTTCAAAATGAAATTTAACTGATTCAGAATTAATAGTTCTCATTTGGTTAGCTAAATCTTGAATGCTAGTTGCAGTTACGCCTGTGTTGTTTCCGATTTTATTATAAAAATGAAAACCACAATCTTTATTTACTGAGGCTAGAGCTCTCCGTGACCGGCTAACGACGTCTTGTTGCCGTTTTTTAGCTGTACTTCTAGCCATACTGTTCACAGATAAAAACTGTCTATGTAGGTCTATAACAATTTGTGGCTACAAAACAAAGCAACAAGAACTTAAAATCTGCTAATAATCAAAGGCAATCACAACTAACCAGAAATGTGAAACTTAAAATAAGAAATAAGTTTCAGTACCCCTATGTGTTTGATTGTATTTCTGAATTATCTGTATGCCGAATTCTTTTGTGCATATCACAGCTTTTCGGCAAGACTGACAGGATTGAGGTAAAAGAAGGGTTAAAGAAGATTCTCCTAAAAAGTATCCAACTGTAAGGTTGCAACCAAAAGATGATTTAACATTTGCTATCCCAAATATACTATCTTTAGGTTTATAGTTACTGACGAATTCCACAGTTTACCCACTTTGGTTTAATTAACCCATGTAACGGGTCATTTAAGTATAAAAAATAACGTTATTGCCATAACACAATAACAAACATAGATTAAATCCTTCATTTTTACTTTTTTTTCTATGGAAAAATCTTTTCAGGATCCTTCAATGGACGCTTGTGCCATAAGCTTTATTTTTAACCTTTTCCCATTTAGGGATTCACTTGCTATAATCAAGGTAATAGTATGTTGGTAAGAAAACTACTAATAGGATTACCTAGTTACTATTACTGGACAAGGCGCCTTCTCGAGTACACCATGACTTATACTGCCCAGCAATAACTCCTCAAACTTGCTCAGCCCCCTCGCACCCAAGACGATAAGGTCAAAATTTTTCTCTTTTGCAGTTTTAATTATTTGATCAACCACATTACTACCTTCAATCAACAGGGTATTAACCGAGGCCCCCCCTGCCTGAACCAACCTTTGACCTTCAGTTAATACAATGCTTTTGGTCGCCTCATTACTTTGTTGGTTAGACGGAGGTATCAATTTTGAACGATATGGTTGAACGTTCAACAAGGTTATTGTTCCATTAGTCATTTTGGCGATGTTAATTGCTTCATATAAGGCACGTTTCGAATGCTCCGAACCGTCTATCGGTACCAATATTTTTTGATACAACAGTATACCCAGATTCTTATTCAGATTAAGATACTTTTAATTTTTTCTATCATTGAACTTCATTATAGTCATTTTTCTATTCCAAAGTTTGCTATTTGGTATTTAGTGACGATTTACCCGTTTTATAACGAGCTTTTTTTGACTTTACCTCTAAAGATCGTGCATTTCAACATTGGTTAAGCTAATTCCATCTTGCGTAGTAATTTGTACCGGATCTCCCAATTTTATACTCCTGTATCCCTTACTGAAAGAATACTTGCCCAATGCTGACGTACAATACTCACCCATTCTAATTGAGTATGGCTAAAATAATGAATAGGTGAGACCGTCCCTTCAAACTGCCATAGCCTTATGAAAAGGTTTTTTCGGGATGGCTTAAAAATCGTTATTTTACCTCTTAATTCTTCAACCAAGATGCAACTTAGGTTAACTCAAAGTTTAAAAATAGCGACATTATAGAATGGATAAACCATCCAATAAAAACAGGATGCAAACCATATGAATAAAAAAAAAATAATAGCGATAATTGCTGTTGTTGTTATCATCACATCAGCATTCGTATACGTGTATTATACTTCACAAACTAATAACCCGCAAGGACAAAGTGGTATCCTAATAATAGATTCCCAAGGATACCAAACAACGTTACCCTCAATTCCACAGCGAATAATATCTTTAGCACCAAGCGTTACCCCAATCTTATACGAAATAGGTGTAGGCGACAAAATAGTCGGATTAACTGAATATGACGACTACCCTTACGATTTCTCTGCTTGGTTTAAAGCAGGTAACATGACCTGCGTTGGAGGATTCGCGACTCCAAATATTGAAGCAATAATGTTACTGGATCCTGATATAATATTTACCACTAATATTAACGACGCAGAAATCCCTAACATGCGTGAATTGGGCTACAAAGTCATTGTTGTTGGACCAACAAGTATAGATGAAATCTACGAAACAATTTTACTCATCGGAAAAGCCACAGGTGCAGAAGACAACGCGACAGTATTAGTAAATAGACTTAGCAATCAAATCAGTGACATACAATCAACAATCACCGCAGCAAATATAGCGGAAAAACCAACAGTCTACTACGAAATCTGGTTTGATGAATCAGGATTAATGAGTGCTGGATCAGGCTCATGGATAAACGACGTTATAGTAAAAGCCGGCGGAATCAACATATTTGCCAACGAAACCCAAGAATATCCACGTACAAGCTCCGAAGTAGTCCTTTACCGCAATCCAGACGTAATACTATTACCAACAAACATGGGAACAGGTACACCATTCTACGGTAGCGTAGCTGAAGTCAAAGCCCGACCAGGCTGGAGCGCTATTGACGCAATCAAGAACAACCGCTTATACGTGATAGACCAAGACATATTCAATGAGCCTGGCGCCAGAGTAGCTGACCAAGTTCAATCAGTCGCAGCCAGCCTCTACCCACAACTATTTAACCCTACCCCGTAATTCTGAGAGTGAACTCATAGTGACAGGCAATATTCAGACAACCTATTCAAAACGCTCAAAACGATGGAAACTAATTCTACTTAGCCTAATCATTTCTTTGCTTGTCACTATCTTTCTCTCTTTGAACATTGGTTATGTTCCACTTCCTTTTTCAGAAATCATGACTATTCTTGGAAATCAAATTCCGGGCATAAACCTTCCCGTTGACCCAATTAATCAATCTGTTATCTTTTACAGTCGTTTTCCCCGAATAATAGCTGGCGTAGTTATCGGTGCAGGTTTAGCTGCTGCAGGTGTGCTTTATCAGGGCGTTTTTAAAAATCCTATGGCTGACCCCTACGTTTTAGGAGTTTCCTCAGGTGCTTCTGTTGGCGCTGGGCTCGCAACATTGTTTGGAGGAGGGTTGAGTTTACTGGGTTTCCCCATCGTTCCCACCTCAGCTTTCTTAGCAGGACTGATTACAATTTTTGTTGTATATAACATTTCCCGAGTAGGTACTCGAGTTCCAGAAATGACTTTACTTCTTTCTGGTTTAGCCATAACAATATTTCTTTCAGCCATTTACTCAATCATGCAAGTTTTAGCGCCTAATACACAACTTCATTCACTCGTGTACTGGCTTATCGGTGGTATAACAAACATTACTTGGGGTAATGTATGGTCGATCTTTCCTTTCATCTTTGGAGGATTAGTTTTATCATTTTTTTTTGTTCGTGACTTAAACATGATGGCTTTAGGTGAGGATACCGCTCAACATTTAGGTGTAAATACAGAAAGAACTAAAAAAATACTGTTAGTATTAGCTTCAATGATGACTGCTGCAGCAGTTTCTCTATGTGGACTTATTGGCTTTGTAGGTTTAATGATCCCCCATATAACTCGACTCATCATTGGACCCGATCATCGGATCCTTCTTCCAGCATCCGCCATTGTTGGTGCCATTTTCTTAATAATATGTGATGCCATCGCAAGAATAGCTACCGGTGCTGCAGAATTGCCTGTTGGTGCTATAACAGCACTTGCCGGTGGACCTTTCTTTATCTTCCTCCTTAGAAGGAGAAAACTAAGCTATCGAATGTAGAGTGAAATTTATGGTTACATTAAATGTGACTGGTGTAGAATGCCGCTATGGTTCCACTAAAATACTGTCAGGTATTAATTTAGATGTTAAACCCGGAGATTTTGTTGGAGTTCTTGGTCCAAATGGTTCAGGAAAGACAACTCTTTTAAAGAGTATCAGTCGTGTCCTTAAGCCTCATGTTGGCTCAATTTTAATTGACAAAGATGAGATTTACAGTTTAAAGCCTCTGGAAGTCGCCAAAAAACTTGCTGTGGTTCCACAGGATACTACAGTTGGCTTTAATTTTTCCGTTTTAGATGTTGTGTTAATGGGTCGAAATCCTCATTTGGGTCGTTTTCAGATGGAAAGCTCAAGCGACGTTGAAATTGCTAAAAAAGCAATGATGTTGACCAATACCTGGGGACTAGCAGATAGGTCGATAAATGAGTTGAGCGGCGGTGAACGTCAACGCGTAATTATTGCGCGTGCTCTAGCACAGGAACCAAAAATATTGCTATTAGATGAGCCCATGAGTCACCTTGACATAATCAATCAACTTGAAGTTATGGATCTAGTAAAAAGCTTGTGTGTCACAGAAGGTTTGTCGGTAATAGCGGTTATACATGATCTAAATATGGCTGCTAGATACTGCAGTTCTCTTTTACTGCTTAAATCAGGTACAGTTTATGCTTTTGGTGAAACAGAGAAAGTATTAACTCACGAAAATATACGTAGTGTTTTTTCTGTCGATGTTATAGTACGCAAGAATGCAGTTACTAATTCCCTCTATGTTATTCCTCTTTCACCCAAAAAGCCTTGTACAAAAAAGAGGTGTACCGTCCATCTCATCTGTGGTGCAGGAACGGGTATGGGACTAATGAAAGCCCTCATAGATGAAGGCTACACAGTGACAACTGGCGTTTTAAACAAACTAGATTCCGACTTTGAAGCTTCGGAAATGCTTAATGTACCCACAGTTGTTGATGCGCCTTTCTCGTCAATAACAGACCAGTCTTTTCACATGAATCTAGATATGATTACTAGGGCTGCTATGGTTGTTGTAACTAATGTTCCGTTCGGTTTAGGCAATCTTAGAAATTTGGAGGCTGCAAAGAAAGCACTCGAATATGGTATTCCTACGTATGTTATAGACGAAATTCCAATTGAAGAACGAGATTTCACTGACGGGAAAGCTATTCAGCTTATGTCTGAGCTTAAGAAAGATGGCGCCATTTTTATTAAGAATCCATTAGATATTCTGGCATTACTTAACCTTCCAAAGGCTAAACCTAAAGTTCTGTCAGATAAGGAAATTATAAAAGAACACATGAAACCAACTTAACTCTCAAGCTGACGGAATATGTGAAAAATGCCTAGTGAAGTCACGGTTTTTAAAGAAACAAAGTTGCCGTTAAAACTAAAGGATGTAGCTGTAAAAGTAGTTCACCACCGATATGATGATATAACGCTCAATACTACGCTTGTATCTTTCCCAACAAAACGAAAAATTCTTTCTACAATAGATGGGTTAAAACAGGTTCAACACGTTGCCAATGTCTACCTTCCACAGGCTTTGTCTGAGCGTGTAATGACCATCAAGCGGTATAATCATTTCATAAGGCGTCTACCGGTTACGTTAGGGTTACCTCGGGGTAACGTAGCGTTTTTGAGCACTGGGGTAGACATGGAAAATGTGGCTTATTGTGAAAAGTCATATGAGGACTTTCATGTTTGCTGCATCGCTACTGGGGGAGCGCTGAATAATGCTCTTCGAACGGGTGTAGACAAAGGTTGCTGGGTTGAAACATCTTCAGGTTTCCAATTCAGACAGGGTACTATTAACATTATTCTTTTGACGAATGTCTCTTTGTCTTGGGGTGCTATGGCTAGGGCGATTGTTACCGCTACGGAGGCTAAGACTGCTGCGTTGCAAGACCTGAATTATCGGAGTACGTCTTCTCCTAAAGTTCAAGCTACGGGTACTGGAACTGACAGTACGATCGTTGTTTCGGCAGCAACCCCCGATATTGTAATAAAACACACAGGTGGTCATACAAAGATGGGTGAATTAATTGGTTTCACTACGAAGAGTGCTGTAGAAGAAGCTCTGCAAAACTACGATAAAAAGCGTGACAATCATTGCTTTGGATAGTAATGTCATTCTTAAATCACGCGAAATTGACGTAAAAATATAATGTGGCGGGCCCGACGGGAATTGAACCCGCGACCTAAGGATTAAGAGTCCTCCGCTCTAGCCTGACTGAGCCACGGGCCCCAACGCTTTCTAAATGGGTTTCATAGTTAAATATAGAGATTGCGGTTCAAACCACAATATCCAAAAAAATATTTTCGGGTTCAACTTCAAGAGTATTCTGTTCAAATGAAAAATGCTGTTTTTATGGCTTTAGTTGCTGATTGTGCGGTTGTGTGGCTTCTTTTCTTATGAGCAATCTTCTAAGAAGTAGCTGTACAACAATTTTTATCTGTTCTACTACTTCTATTGAATCAAAATTACCGACATAACCTCAATGTTTTAGATACCTGCTAAAACCCTTATGTTATTCATTTTCTTTTAGGTATTGTCGCAGCTTGATGCAAATAAACAATAATAAAGCAAGGTACAATTGGTAACATGGCGATGTTTTTTTTGGGTCCATCAATTGAAGTCTATATCCTTAAAACTACTGACCGTAAATCAGCCATACCGACTCTTCTGAACCAATTTGATTTGGCAAACTTCAACGGTAAACCGGTAGCATTAAAAGCCAATTACAACAGTGCCGATCCTTATCCTGCATCAACTCACATAGATACGCTTCGAGCCATCGTAGAAAACCTCCAAGCAGCAGGTATTGAGAGCCTTACTTTGGCAGAAAGGAGCGGTATGGGTGACACCCGTGAAGTACTTGAGACTACTGGTGTTTTCGCACTTTCAAAAGAACTCGGTTTTAAAACAGTTGTATTAGACGATGTTTCAAAGCAAGATTGGGTTAAGTTTGATCGCGGCAACACGCATTGGTTAAGAGGCTTCTACCTCGCCAAAGTGTTTCATGAGTCACCTAAAGTAATAGAAACCTGTTGCCTAAAGACACATCGCTTCGGCGGACACTTTACGTTAGCGTTGAAATGCTCGGTGGGGCTCGTCGCCAAAAAGGTTCCAGACGGTATGTACGATTACATGTGGGAACTCCATGGTTCACCGTTCCAACGACAGATGATCGCTGAAATCAATAATCATTACCATGTCGACGCAGTCATTATGGACGGGGTTAAAGCGTTTGTGTCTGGTGGTCCTGAAAATGGAACATTAACTGAACCCGGTTTAATGCTTGCTAGCCGTGACCGAGTCGCTATTGATGCCGTTGGAGTTTCATTACTCAAACTCTTCGGCGCTAAGGGTAAAGTCGGTTCTGACCCTGTTTTTTGTCAGGACCAAATCAAACGGGCGGCAGAGCTTGGGTTTGGTGTTCGTTCCCCTGAGGAAATAAAGTTAATACCCCTTAATTACGAAGCTCAAGTTGACGTTGACCGTATAGATAAAGTGCTAAAGTCCAAAGTCGTGATGCATTAACTAATCCAGCGACATAGTCGATTGGAACCCAAACCGACGAATCCTCTAATTAAATAATCCTTATATGGGATTAGCGAAGAAAATAGTTTGATACCCCATGATTCCTGAAGGTTATGTAGAATATAAGCGAAGAGAATACTGCAAAGACATTAAGTGCTCCAGGCAAGCAGAGTTAGACTCACAAACAGAGGGCTCACTTGCATATGAGGCGGTACGTGCAAAATGCCGAGATAGTTGCCTTTTTACAACTTACCAGTTTCACCACTGGCTAATAGACAAAGGCTACTTGATAGTAAAACCTCAAACATAACCAATTTATCGCCAAAAAAGTTTGAGCTAAAAAAAGTAACGAAGAAAAATAACCGCTTTTATGTAAATAAAAGTTAAGCTTGCGTTGCAACTACTATAACGTCATAGCTGTAACTGAACTCTCGGTTTGGTGTATAGCTTCTTTCTGGTGTTAAAAGGTCCCATCGCAAACTCTAACAAATAACAGCTAAAAAACCACCCCAATTAACAAC
>LSQX01140825.1_pt2 | contig 14178 bp, 11 predicted proteins | sample 654561 | NCBI WGS metagenome assembly LSQX01 (sample SAMN04489861, study PRJNA283612) | anaerobic digester metagenome | isolation source: 4 biogas reactors fed with cattle manure at either 37C or 55C with and... | place: Denmark: Kongens Lyngby | collected 2014
TCTCCCGCCTCGATATAAGGACCTTATCACTACGTGATAAGAACCTTGTTGCTGTGTGATGGTTTTGCCAAAGCAAAACCTGCTGTTGCAATAACAGTGTGTTGCGATTGCAAGCAATCGCTTCCGTTGTTATAAAATGCAAGCTAGTTCAGCTTATCCCACTATCGGTTATTTCAGTTTTTATTGCGTGTCTAATGGGATCAATTATGTTTCATTACGGATTTTTCCCATTAGGTATCACTTTTTGTTTATCACTAATACTGCTTGGCGGGTTAATTCTGACTCTTTACTCAACGAAATAGTTAGCAAGCTTTCTTGAACTCAAGAAAATAATCGAATACAATATGACATTTGGTCCTACCCCTTGACAGCCTGGATTTTGCTGTAGTGTTTCGCCCCCAAAAGATACCCCCCTATACACAAGTCGAGAAAAGCCGCGGGATTTTAATATCTTGTGGCTTTTCTCAAAACTGAAACCATCCTTATTGGTATTTCTCCCAACGAGACGGCTGTGTTTTTCGCTGCAGGATGGTGTATAAAAAAGCAAGAATCCCCGACCTTCAAATTGTGAAGCAATTAAGTGGGGGTGGTTCAAGAGATGATTCCATCGCAGGGTCAGCTTTTTATAGAAAGAAACAAGTCTTTCCTTTTAACCGTTACATTTGTTGTTATTGGTGTTATTATATTCGAGTGCCTGAACATTATTTTACAATTATTTCATTGAAAGCTTTGCTGAATGGAATGAAATAGCAAATCAACTTATGGACTTCAATTGAACTAATGACAGAAAGCGAGGAAATGAAGAATGAAAAGAAGAATGGAAAAAATGTGTGTGTGGGTCTTAATCATTGCATTGGTAGTGCTGATGGGGGCCTGCGGGAAGACAGCATCCGGTGATGAGCAGCCATTTCCGCCAGGGAGAACCCGAAGCAATTGGAGCCAGACGATTCACTTATACAATTTGATCCGGGTGATTCATCGTATAAAATACTCCTTCAGCACGTTGCCGGTATGACTGCCCGATTGCGCAACCTGTTCAGGTGTACCCTGGGCTACAACGGTTCCGCCTGCGTTCCCGCCTTCTGGGCCAAGGTCAATAATCCAGTCTGAATTGGCCATAATATCAGGGCTGTGTTCTACGACGATCACCGTATTGCCCGCCTGTGTGATGCGTTTTAAAACAACAAGCAGGTTTTGTATATCTGAAAAATGAAGGCCTGTGGTGGGTTCGTCCAATAAGTAAAGGGTATGTCCCCTGCCAGGCTTTCCCAATTCCTTGGCTAGCTTGATCCTCTGGGCTTCGCCGCCAGAAAGCGTCAGTGCACTCTGCCCCAGTTTGATATAGGACAGGCCTACATCATATAATGTCTGCAAAACTTCCCGGATTTTCTTATCATCCCGAAAAAAATCCAGAGCCTGCTCCACATTCATCGCAAGGACATCTGCGATGTTTTTTCCCCGCACCAGTATCTCAAGTGCTTCGGCATTGAATCTCCTTGCGATGCATACCGGGCATTCCACCCAAATATCCGGCATAAAATGCATCTCAATACGTCGCCTTCCCTCACCAAGGCAAGCCGGGCATTGTCCTTCCGGGCTGTTAAAGCTGAACCGGTTTTGCTTGTAACCCCTTTCCTTCGCTTGAGGAGAAGAAGCAAAGAGGTCCCGGATGCTGTCAAACATACCGGTATAAGTAGCCGGATTGGAACGCGGTGTGCGGCCAATTGGCTGCTGTGAGATACTGATGACATTCCGAATGGCTTCAAGGCCTTCAAGCCTGTCGTATTCGCCGGGAAACTCCTCTGAACCGTTCAACACCTTGCTGATAGCCGGGTAAAGGGTCTTATAAACCAGGCTGCTTTTTCCAGAGCCGCTGACCCCGGTGATACAGCAAAGCACACCCAGGGGGAATTGAACGGTCAGGTTTTGGAGATTATTGCAACGCGCGCCGGTTAAGGTAATAAAGCCTGTGGGCTTTCTGCGCTGATCCTGGTTGGGCTTTTGGTGCAGCTGCTTCAGGTATTGACCGGTTAGCGAGCCGAAGCATTCCATGATTTCCTGCGGTGTGCCCTGCGAAGTGATTTCACCGCCATGCAGCCCGGCGCCTGGGCCGATATCGATAATTTTATCTGCCGCCAGCATGGTTTGTGCATCATGCTCTACGACAAGGACTGTGTTTCCGTCATTCTTTAGCCGCTGCAAAAGCTGAATCAGCCTCTGGTGATCCTTTGGATGCAGCCCTGCAGAGGGTTCATCCAGAACATATAATATGTTTGTGATGCCGCCGCCCAACTGTGAAGCCAACCGCAGCCGCTGCAGTTCTCCTCCTGAAAGGCTGGGAACCGGTCGATCCAGGGCTAGATAGGAAACTCCGGCTTCCAGAAGGTTCTCCAAACGACCATATAACTGTTTTAAAACGGGAAGTGCGATATCCAGCTGCTGTGTGGTGAGAGAGCCTGGAAGCTGAAAAATCCATGCCTTCAGCTGCTCCAGGGTCATCAGGGCAACCTCGGGAAACCTTGTTCCACCGATGGATACCAGCCGTCCTTCCGGCATCAGTCTTTCCCCTGCACAGGTTGGGCATTGCTGCTCCCGCATAAAGGTTGAAGCAATTCTGCCGGCCGTGTCCCCGTTCATTTCCCGGAAAAGGCGCGTGATCGTATTGAAGGCTCCTTCCACCGGGCGCTTGATTTCACCTTTTCTGCCGTTTGAATTGGAATAGGTAAAGCACACTTCACGGCCTTCAGAACCATAAAATGCCTGATGACGGAAGCTTTCGGGCAGGTCTTTCCAGGGAAGCTCCAGGTCTGTCCCCATCTGTTCTGCCAAACCAAACAGCTCACCCTTCATCCAGTTCGCATTGGGCTTTTTTCTGAATTTCCTCAGGTTCCCCCACCATTTGGAGGCACCATCCAAAACAGAAAGCTCAGGGTTTGATACGATCAGCGATGGATCCAGTGTCAGCTTCACACCCAGACCCTTGCAATCCGGGCACATGCTCTCAGGGTTGTTAAAGCTGAACAGGGAGGGGGTCAGGTCAAAGAACAACCGGTTACAGCTGTAACAATAGGCTTTTGTCTGAAAGACAAGTTTTTCTTTCATATTACGGGTTGAGTTTTTGATGTTTCCTGTGAGTTCAACTTCAATGGCTCCGTTACCTGCATCAAGGCAATTTTTGATTATGGCGGTCAACTGCTTTTTATAGAGTGCTTTTTCGGGTTCTTCCTCTTCAGGTGTAAGGAAATTTTCAGCGGGAAGCTCATCATTAAATGCGCGGATTGTAAAAGCCGTCCCCGGTTCCATATTTGACAGAAGCAACACGATCTCATCAGGTTTCATTGGCATGATGGCTTCACCGCAATCCGGGCAATGCCTGACACCGACGGCTGAAAACAACAGCCTTAAATAATCGTGAATATCGGTCATCGTGCCCACGGTTGAACGGGGATTGCGCCCGGCATATCTCTGTTCAACGGAAATGGCCGGAGGAAGCCCTGATATAGAATCAAAATCGGGTTTTTCCATCCGCTCGGAAGCCGATATGCCCTGGCCGGACATGCTGTCAAGAAAGCGGCGCCTGCTTTCAGCATAGATCGTATCAAAGGCAAGGCTGGATTTTCCGCTGCCACTGACACCGGTGATAACCGTCATTTTGTTTTTCGGGATGGTCACACAGATGTTTTTCAGATTGTTCTGACGAGCCCCCTCAACGATAATTTCATCGGCTTGCACGAGCTTTCCTGTAAAGGTGGAGGAGAATACTTCTTCAGGAGTATGCCCACTCGTATTTCCCTGGAGATATGGCCGAATTCGCTCGAGAGAAGATAAACGGGTTGAATTGCTGCTGCAGGTTACGTTCTCCTGTCGGTCATCCAACCATTCAGGCCAGTGCTTCAGCCAATCGGGTAATATACAGCTTTCAACCCTGTCCCTGGCGGGCAGGTAAGGTAGAATATCCACCACCGGGGAATGATCAAATGCATCTGTACCTGAAATTTCGATCATTCCGTGAACAATATCGATCCCGATGATTCGGGCTGTGGTCAATGCTATGGGATTTGGCCGCACGGGGGAGCGGGTTGCAAAAACACCGCTTTTGGGTGCATTTTCATAAGGGGGATTGACCTGTGTTACGCTTCTGTAGCTTTTTTTGTCAAAGCGATGGAACCACCAGAGCATTTTAATATGGGAGTATTCCTGAAGCTGCTGTAAGTTGGCAGGGTTTGGGTTGATAAGTTCAATGAAGCTCTTTCCATCCCTTTTGCGGATATACCCGCAAGGTGGCAGAAGAAAGGACTTGCTGGAAGGAAGAGAGAGCTCGGAGAAGTCTGATGATTCATTTATCTCCAACGCACACCCAGGTTCACTTCTCGTCACCTCGCCACTGCTTCCGTCATCCTGCCGCCATAAGCCGTCAGCTTTCAGGCTGATGGGTACCCTTGGTTCCCGGATACGATCCTCACAGGGAAAATATGGCTTTATATCGAACAAGGGTGTCCCGTTTGGTGTATCAAGCCGATCGAAAACAATAAGCCCCTTTGTTTCATCCACCGAGAGTATCTTTACAACTTCGGTATTCAAACAAAAGCTGTCCTTTGCGAATTCACCTGCCAGAGTCAGTGAAGGAACTGGAGTATTTGCATGGATTAGAATTGCATGGCTGAAAAGCTCCAGAAATTTTAAGCATGGCCAATAATCCTGGCAGATAGCCGCATAGAAAAGGTTGTTTTTTGAATGCAAAAATCCTGTCGGACACAATACATATCCAATGCTTTCAATGGGTTTACGCATATTTTTTCTCCTTACCAGAATTGCCATTGACGCTTGCACAGCTTGAGTATAATGAGTGGCGGGTATCGCTTTCTTCTAAAGCGGTGTTACAGGCAGATAGATGTGTACTGCCTTGCCTCCATCTTGCCGCCGATCTTCTTCGTATGGATAGAGCTCGAAGGAATTTTTGTCATCCGGCTGGTATCCGCTGTTGATAAGCCAGTTGTAAAAAAGATAATCCCAAGCCTGTTGGTATTGATCGGAGCGTAATATAAAACGGGCGATAGCATACTTCCCACCGAGAACGTCCATTTTACCAACAACTCCATCCACCGGGGTTTCTTTCGGAACTGTCAGGCATACACTGATCCTAAGATTATTATCGTCTGTCACACCAGGGTCACAATGATAAATTGTAAGCCATCTTGCACCGGGCAGGCTCGTTAAATCCCTTGCGTCCGCCCACTTGTAAAGCTTTCGGAAAAGCCTTGCAAACAGATCCTCGTCCTTTTTATAGGGACCGGTGTGTCGGATATAGGCGACGGTAAACGGTGTAATTTCAGTCACAGTAATATCAGTTGGGGCGACGGCGGCTTCACCGGGCTCTGTTTCATTATAAAGCAAAAGTTCATCATTTTCTTTGCTTGGATTGCTTTCCATTTTGCATTCCTTGCTATTCAAACAAAGAGTATCGGATCGGAACTGCCCGGCGCTTTTACCGAATTGGCTGCGAAAAGCCCGGGAAAAACAGGCCTGGCTTGAAAACCCGCAATCCAGCGCTATTTCGGAAATGGACTTTTTTCTGTTGGAAGCCAATAAAGAAGCAGCCTTTTCAAGGCGCAGACGTTGAATGTACTTGAATAAAGGCTCCCCCGCAATGCTTGTAAAAATACGGTGAAAATGAAAGGCTGAGAAGTTGGCGACCTCTGAAAGCTGCTGCAGTGTGAGCTCGGAGGAAAGGTTCTGATCAATAAAGTCCTGAACCTTGTTGATACGCATAATATACTCGTCCATTAAAACCGGGTTGTTCTTCAAAGCCATGGGGATCACCTCACAATAAGAATGAATTCCAATGACAGGGCTCCATAATCACCAAATATGAAGATAAACACCTCAAGCTTTCACATCTCAATTTGTGAGTCTGCCCCGTCCACGATGATTTCAAATGCAGTTCTTGTTGCAGTCACAACATCGGCATGAGCCGCTATAGGAAAAAACGAGAATAACATCATAAGTGTTACTAAAACAGAAATAGCTTTTTTCACTGCGCTTTCCTCCCTTACATTCGTTCATTTATAAATGATTTCGCCATGGAGTCAGTTTTTTCAATCCACCAGCTTTTTGTAATTTTCCATTAACTCAATGAACTTCATGCTGTCACCACCGGTATCTGGATGATATTTTTTGGCAAGCTCCCGGAACCGCTTTTTGATGGTGTCTCTGTCCGCATCATAGGGTAGACCAAATTGCGCCAGAAGGCCGGGATGGAACAAATCCGCACTGACAATTCCATTCTCCTTGTAAAACTGGTAATAAACATAAAAAAAGAACTCACTGATCACTTCCTTCAGCTCGTCCTTTTCCATACCCGCCAATGCTGAAAGCGAATATTTTGCTTCTTCCCTCTTACAATCATTCAAAGCAAAAAACTCATTCCAGACCAACCCCGCAAGCTTTGCCCTATCAGACAGGCCATTTTGTGAAAAGCCTGAAGCGCCAAACCGAATCCTGATCTCCAGCTTTTTCAGCTTTCTGATTTTTTGTTTGATCTCATCACGGGTAAATGCGATGCCTGCCATTCAATTCCCTCACATGAACTGCTTTCAGCACCCGTAACCTGACACAACACTTAATCAGGTGCTTATTAAGTCCTATTATAGCAAGACTTCAGGATATGCACAACGTCAACACTGCCAATACTGCCCATGGAGTTACTATTCAGAGGCAAGCAGGCACAGTCTGCCGAACGAAATGAAGGATCTTCGCATTGCTCCAAAATTTCGCTTCGCTTAGGATGACATCGCTTCGATCTGGATTGTATTGCTACGTATGGGATAAAACACATCTATAGTAACTTATGCACTCATTAAAGGGGGGTGTGAACAGTAACCAATGAAAACATTCTGTGGTGATGGAAATGAACCTTTTTGTTTAAGTTTTTTGGTATTTGTAGTAAAATCATAATAGCGTTCTACTTGATGCATCTTGTTTGAACAATCAAGAGGAATACAAACACAGAAAGGGGTATGAAAAATGTCTGTTTTGGTGACGGGTGGAGCCGGTTATATTGGCAGCCACACCTGTGTCGAGCTTCTTACAGCCGGATATGATGTGGTTGTAGCGGACAACCTGAGCAACAGTAAGGAAGAAGCCCTGAATAGGGTTCAGGATATCAGCGGAAAGGCTTTAAAGTTTTACAGGGTGGATTTATTGGATAAACCGGCTTTGGAAGGAATTTTTGAAAAAGAATCCATCGAAGCGGTGGTTCATTTTGCCGGGTTAAAGGCCGTGGGTGAATCGGTCTCAATTCCTCTGCAATATTACCACAACAATATTACAGGAACCCTCACCTTGTGTGAGCTGATGCAAAAATACGGAGTGAAGAACCTTGTGTTCAGCTCTTCCGCAACGGTATATGGGGATCCGCACGCGGTTCCAATTACCGAAGAATTTCCGCTTTCAGCCACCAATCCCTATGGTCGGACAAAGCTGATGATCGAGGAAATTCTGCGGGACCTTTATGTAGCTGATACATCCTGGAATATTGCCATTTTAAGATATTTCAACCCCATCGGGGCACACCCAAGCGGCAGGATTGGCGAAGACCCCAATGGGATTCCGAACAACCTGGTTCCCTACATCACCCAGGTGGCTGTTGGGAAGCTAAAAGCACTGAACGTGTATGGCGATGATTATGTTACTCCGGATGGAACCGGTGTCAGGGACTATATCCATGTGGTCGACCTGGCTTTGGGCCACCTGAAAGCGTTGGAAAAGCTGCAGTCGAAACCGGGTGTTGTCACCTACAACCTGGGCACAGGTCAGGGTTATTCCGTATTTGAGGTGGTAAAAGCATTCTCCAGGGTTCTTGGACGGGATGTTCCCTATCATGTTGCTGACAGAAGACCTGGTGATATTGCCATGTGTTATGCGAACCCTGAAAAGGCAAAACAGGAAATGGGGTGGACAGCAAAAAGGGGTCTGGAGGAGATGTGCTCGGATTCCTGGCGATGGCAGCAAAAGAACCCACAAGGCTATTAGTACCAGCTCAGTTTTTTTGCGGATTTGTTGTGCAACAAATGTTTGAAAATGCGTATATGGCGTTTTTCGAAATAAAATACGCAGTTAGCTTCAGGTGGAGGCTCTACTCCACCTGAAGGTTTAATCGGAGCCTGCCACTAAGTGCTTTTTGGCATCCGAAAAAAATACGCTATAGAATGGGCTTGGTTTATCGATGAAACAATACAGGAAAGGTGAAAAATTCATGGCAACAAAAACACTTGTCATCATGGCAGCCGGAATGGGAAGCAGATATGGCGGCAATAAACAGATTGACCCAATGGGTCCGAACGGGGAAATCATCCTGGAGTATTCCATTTATGATGCCCTGAAGGCCGGATTTGATAAGGTTGTATTTATTATTAACAAAGCGATTGAAAATGCATTTCGGGAAAATATCGGATACAGAATTGAAAAGCTGGTGGAAACAGCTTATGTTTACCAAAGCGTTCACGACATCCCCGCAGGTTTTACAGTGCCGGAAGGGCGGGTAAAACCCTGGGGAACAGGCCATGCGGTGCTGTTATGCAAAGATGTGGTGAATACTCCCTTTGCGGTGATTAATGCCGATGATTTTTACGGTGCGGATTCCTTTAATGCCCTTGGAAACTGCCTGGGAAGCATGGTGGATACCGAAGAGCAGTATTCCTGCTGCATGGTCGGGTTTAAGCTGGAAAATACTTTAACTGAAAATGGACATGTTTCGAGGGGTGTCTGTTCGGTCACCCCGGAAAGATACCTGGCGGGTATTCAGGAAAGGAAGAAGATTCAAAAGTTTGGCTCGGCAGCGAAGTATACTGAAGATGGAGAAACCTGGATCACAATCCCTCCGGGAAGCACTGTTTCAATGAACATGTGGGGGTTTACACCCAGCCTGTTCGGTGAACTGGAAAGGAGTTTTCACACATTTCTTCAAAATAGCGCGGATAACGCCGTAACCGCAGAGTTTTATCTTCCTTCCGCGGTAGACAGCCTGATTGCTGCCGGCAAGGCCAGAATAGGCGTGCTGACCACCAATGAAAAATGGTATGGTGTAACCTACAAGGAGGATCGGCCTGTTGTAATAGAGGCTATCAGAAAAATGCATGAGCAGGGAGTATACCCCAATCGCTTATGGAAAGATTAAGCTTGCTGGACTCGTGTTCTTGGGATAACTGTTTCATCGGTGTTACTGCTATGAGACCTGCCAAGGTTTCGTGTTGTTTGGTGGCCCTTGGATCGCAGGGGACTGCTCACGCCCCAGAGAAGTTAGCCAGTGGCTCGGGTGATTTTAATGAACAAAGGCTATTTATTTTCAACTTTTAATGGATACTTGTCCATTGTCATTAGCTGTCATCAAGTGCTATGATAAGAGGTGTGTTTTAGAACAACTTGATTGGAGGCCTCTATGTCACAGCATTGGAAAGCAGATCTATCCATATTAAGCATCACTATCATCTGGGGTTCTTCATTTATTTTGATGAAGAACCTCTTGGATTATACTCCCGTATTCGCCTATCTGGCCCTTCGGTTTCTTTTGGCATCGCTGATTCTGTGCCTGTTGTTTTTTAAACGGTTAAAGAATATCACTGCAGGAACCCTGAAGAAGGGTATCGTCGTCGGGCTGACCCTATTTGGGGGAATGGCACTTCAAGTAGTCGGGCTTCAATATACGACTGCTTCCAACTCAGGTTTTATTACAGGTATGAATGTTGTTATGGTACCTGTGCTGTCAGCGCTATACCTGAAGAAAAAACCGCCGTTACTGGCTGTTGTAGGAGTTATCGCTGCCGCCGCCGGGCTGTTCTTCCTTTCCGGAGGTACACAGCTCCAGTTTAACTTAGGTGATCTGCTGACACTCTTTTGCGCCATTTGTTTCACCCTCCAAATCATTTTCATTGATGATGCTGCGTCGAAAGAAGATCCTGTTTTAATAACCATCATCCAGGTCGCTACGGCAGCTTTGCTCTACACAGGGGTCTGGGGCTTTCAGGGTTTCGCTTTGCCGGTTGTCAATACCACACTGGTAACAACCATATTGTGGACCGGTGCTTTTGGTACCGCCTTCGCAGTGGGCGTTCAAACCGTAGCACAGAAATATACAACACCAACCCGTACAGCCCTGATCATCACCTGTGAACCAGTGTTTGCCGCCATTTTCGCATGGACAATTCCCAATAGCCAGGGAATCACTGAAAAACCAGGTTTGTATACAATCATCGGTTGCATTCTTATACTAGGTGGGATGCTTCTAAGTGAACTTCCCAAGCTAAAAGTGGAGGAAGTTCGAGATGCTGTTTCGTGAACTACCCGCCAATCATATTGGCTGAAATTCGCGATGGGGTCTTCAAAATCGTGAACAATGTAGTTTTAAAGAGGGAGTCTTATGCTTATTTGTGATAAAAAAGCCACCTTCATTGAGAGCGGCTTTGAGATATGAATTCATGCTCTTATTTCAAGCCTTGGTACAATGCATCAAGAAGCACTCTGGTATTTTGTAAAACTTCGTGAAGCCTTTTCAGTTAACTGAAAATTTGATTCTTTCTTTAGAAGAAATGATTTCTGATTCTATGTTATCAAGAACAAAAAAATTATGTCAACTAGATAGTTTAGGAAATCTGATGGATCAAGACAGTAAAATAGTCCTATTCGTTCATACTTCAATATTAGAAAAGAAGAGCTTGTTGAAAGCCCATATGCAGGCGATAATAACCAGAATGTCAAAAGTGAAGTTAAATAAAAAGAGCTGCTTGGCAGTGTCCGCCTCCCCATTTCCGATAAATGGCATGGGAAACTGAAAAGCACCAATAGCCATGATCATCCAAAGCAACTCAATACGCAGGCGGGATTGACTGTCCTGCCGTCTGCGCCTGAACTCAATTACGGAAACGATGATAGCAGCAAGGTAAGCCAGCACAATGAACCATAATTTTTTAGGAAAGACAGTGCTGCGAAAATCCGACCAAAACGTGAATCGGTTGAAGTTATAGGTGTATTCAGGCACATCCTTTTTTTCGTACTTCCCGAGGAAGGTTCCTGTCTGAAAGCTTTGCGAAGCGGTATACTTCATTCCATTGATGAGCCTTTGCGGATTCAGCAGATAAAACCAAATTAATTTGAAATTGCTGATTTTATCATTGAATTCGGTCTGGGTGATTTCGGACCAGGGAACATATCGGGCATATTCATTATGGGGGAGATAGGCATGCTTTCCTGCTTCAACCGCCAAATCACCCGAAAGCCCCAGCATTTCGAGATCTCTTTGCGGCTCCTCGGAGTTTTTTAAAATACCATAAAAAACCGCGTTATATTTTGTATCCACACCACAGGTTTTGTTCTGCTGGGAAAAAAACCCCATGGTACAGGCAAACAACAATATGAGGGGAATTGCCAATTTCAAGATTAAATAAGGACCTGTATTCCGTGTTGATGATTTACCCGGTCGCTTACTGCTCGCCCATGCAACCCGGGCTGGTCGCAAGCTCGCCTCGATGGCTGTATGTGGGGGCATTTTCAAGCGAATCCCTTCATTACTTTCAACAGACTCTTTTAGATATAAAATGAGCCTTACAAGCATGAAAGCAACGAAGGGAAGTGCCGTGATACATTGGGCTTTGGAACATAAAAACAGAAAAGAGGATATAAACAGCATTAGTATGATTTTTTTGTCGATGGTTTCCTGTTGTATGACATATAGTATGGAAGCAGCGAGCAGTATCAATGAGATGATCATCATTGGCTCACCATAAAGGCTGTTGAACCATATAAGATAATTTCCGTCCAATAAAACCGCTAATGCTGCAAAACTAGCAAAAATGTATGTAGGGCTGCGCTTAATCCCTATCCACCTCAGACATATTATAATTACTGCAATATATAAAAAAACATAAACGACTGCCAGTATTCCCGTATTGAAGGTTGCGAATCCTACCATTTTGCAGATCGATTTTGCCAGAAGAACAGGGTAAAACAAACTGGAACTGACGAGAAAATGAAGAGGGTTGACAGAAGTCATGTTATATTCAGCCTTGACATATTGATAAAAACGAAATTCAGGTTCTGCCAGAGAGCTTTCTGTTTCCTGAAGACCTGAAATATCCATAATTCTCTGAAAGTCGCCTTGATCGGCAACTCCCGGCCTTGGTGGAATAAAAAGAACATATATCGCAATTGCAGCTGCGAACCACGGAATCATCCAGTTCAATACGGCAGTGAGTTTTTTCTTTTCCATCTTAGTCTATATTTTGGCTGGATATGAAGAAGATTATTCAGAATGATTCACCGCAACGAAATCTAAATGAAATCTATTTGTTGAATCCAATAAGACAAATCAGCGCAAGCGCATTTGTTTAAAGATACCACTATACCTGAAGTTCTTTGCCATTGTCATTCTTTCGTATGGTTTTCTCTTTTTGTTCTATGAGTTCATCTTAAGAAGATTACCCCTGCTCAAAGTAAAAAAGCAAGATGCCTGATGCCTGGTGAAATTTTTACATAAACAAAATCACTTCTTTTACGTATTAATTCATATAACCAGTGTTCTACTCATCATTTCGCTGCAATAAGGTTATGATGTATAGGATGAGAAAACTAAATGAATTGAAGGAGTGAATGTACTGTGAAAAAGGGTTCTTTATTGATTTTTGGATTAGTTGCCATTGTTGCTATTGCCATTATCTTAATTTTTTCAGGGATAGGCACATATAATAAGCTTGTTGCGCAGGATGAAGAGGTTCAAACTGCTTTAAGCCAGATAGACAACCAGCTGCAAAGAAGAAATGACCTGATCCCAAACCTTGTGGAAACCGTTAAGGGTTATGCCGCTCACGAAGAAGAAATTTTTACTTCCATAGCCGAATCAAGGTCAAAGCTAGCCGGTGCGGGAACTATGGGAGAAAGAGCTGATGCCAGCTCAGATTTGTCCAATGCTTTGTCAAGGCTTCTGGTCGTGGCTGAGAATTACCCCGAGTTGAAAGCCAATGAGAACTTCCGTCAGCTGGCCGATGAGCTGGCAGGAACGGAAAATCGTATCGGGATTGCCAGAATGGAATATAATGAAACGGTCAGGGGCTATAATACGGCAATCAAACGCTTCCCGACCGTCATATTCGCAGGTATCTTCGGGTTTGAAAGATACGATTATTTTGAAGCGGCTGAAGGAGCTGAAAAAGCTCCGGAAGTAAACTTTTAGAGGGATTATGCCAAATGAGAAAAATGAACCATTTGATCATTTTCATCCTGTTCATAGGGTTGCTGTTCAGCTTTCCCAGCTATGGTGAAGCTGTTATTCCCGAGCCTACCAATGACTTCTTTGTGAATGATTTTGCCAAAGTCATTGACGCGTCAGACGAACAAGCTATCCAATTTGCTGCTGTTCAATTACAGGAAGCAACAACAGCCCAGGTCGTTGTTGTTACCGTTGATAGCCTTCAGGGTGAACCACTTGAGGATTATGCGTATCAGCTGTTCAAACAATGGGGTATTGGAACTGCTCAGCAGAACAATGGGGTGCTAATCCTGGTATCAGTAGGCGACAGACAATCCAGAATAGAGGTTGGATATGGCCTTGAGGGCGCGCTTCCTGATGGGAAAACCGGAAGAATACAGGATGAATATATGATCCCATACTTCAAAGACAATGATTATGGTTCCGGAATTCGAAATGGGTTTCTGGCTATTGTACAGCAGGTCTATGACGAATACGGTATAGATCCCGGTGGTTTGGAGATGCCTGACAGAGCATTTACCACCGAGACCGATACCGGTGAAAGTGATAATGCAAATATGGTTTTGTTCATTATCATTATCATTGTTCTGCTGATTGATTGGATATTTCTTCGGGGAAGGATCACCAGGTTTATCCTGATGGCTTCCATGTATAACAGGCGAGGAGGCGGCCATTACCGTGGGGGTGGAGGTTCCCACCGCGGAGGCGGGGGCGGCTTCTCGGGTGGCGGGGGCCGTAGCGGCGGTGGTGGAAGCTCACGGGGTTGGTAAATGCAGGAGAGCTTTTGCATATCAAAACAGAATTCGCACAAGTGCTCGTTGGGAGCTACCCTTCTTTGGTTCACACATGTATCGTTTTCATGAATGTATCATCCACTGCTTTTTCACAAATACTATTTCGCTTCGCTGCACTGCTCGCCCATG
>LSQX01179935.1_pt1 | contig 14178 bp, 5 predicted proteins | sample 654561 | NCBI WGS metagenome assembly LSQX01 (sample SAMN04489861, study PRJNA283612) | anaerobic digester metagenome | isolation source: 4 biogas reactors fed with cattle manure at either 37C or 55C with and... | place: Denmark: Kongens Lyngby | collected 2014
CTCCCAGATATCCTCACTCCCTAAAATCATACCCTTCCAGCAAGGGCAGTTTTCTAGACTGCAGGGCGCGGGAGAATCCAAACGCTCCATTGTAGAGTCTGTTATGTTACCGAGAAATTCTGCACCCTCCGCGCAACATCTGAAAACTTTACCATCCGGATGAATCTTGGCATAGACCGCTCCCATCCAACACTTTCTTGGCTTTTGTTTTTCTTTCTCAATAGTTTTCTCTTCAAAAGCAAAGTCCATAGTTTTCTTTACCCAGGGTAGATCAGCCCCTAAATTTCTTAGAAAATCACGCTCTTCTTCACTATAGGCGGCTGGATAATCAGAGTCTTTAAACCTCCCGTTAAAAGGAAGAATCGACATATTTATTCCTATATCTTTAAATGCTTTTTTTGCCTGAGGAAGATTTTCTAGAAAAGGTGGATAGGCAACATAATTGCTCCAGACTTCAAATCCTGCCTTTACAAGTTTCTCTGCTTTTTTTAGAAAAACTGAAAGCTCCTCCATCTCAGGATGGTAGCTAACCCCTATTCGAAGACGGTCCGGAGGGACAAAGGGAATAAGCTCATCAGGATCCCAGAAAAGATTTGTAGAACATTCAAAGGTATGGTAGCTAATAAAATTTTTAATTATTTCCATTATTCCCGGATAAGTGAAAGGTTCACCACCTGTCAGATGAATATGAGCTGGTCCGTACTTTTGATAAATATCCTCCCAAATCCTTCCCCACTCATCGGGAGAAAAAATTAGAGATTTAGGCTTTCGAGCACGCTCCTCCTCGTAGCCTAAGGAACAATAAGAGCAGGTATAATTACAATCATAGGTTAAGTCCCAGGTGAAAAAAAGACTATTGTAGGGAGGGACCTCCCCCTTTTTAAGATGTTTGAATTTATTATTCAAGCTTATACTTCTCTGCCTCTTGCCTCAAATCATCAGAAAGCCCTGGGAGGGCGAGTTGAATAATTTCCCTGAAGCGGGAGAGTATGGTGTCATTCTCAGGATCCTCATTCAGGTACATGAGGAAATACTCAGTGGCCCGAGAGTAATCTTTCTTGTAATCATAATAGAAGCCTAAGTTATAATAATCATCCATGGCCACCGTTGTTTCGACTCCCCTGTCTACTCGGATATTGTTTTCAATACAAAAATTCTCAAAACGGGCACAGCGCTCCAAGCGGATTGGATAATTGTTTGTTCCATCCACCGTTTCCCAATATAGATGATGATTAACCGGTGTCTTCACGTTAAACTCTTCTAAATTAGCATGGAGATAGCTGTGTTGCTCTACGGCACAATAGGTTCTTGAGGGATAGGCCCTTTCGATATAGGGACCAACAGTTTTGATAAAATCGAGCGTCTCAAGAAAATCTTCTTCGGTCTCTCCAGGAAAACCAAACATAAAATTCAGAGTTACTTCTATGCCTTCCTGAGAAGCCTCTCTTATCACTCTTATGGCAGTATCCACATCATAGTTTTTCCTCATAAGATTTAATACCTTCTGAGATCCTGACTCTATGCCAAATATAAGTTTTTTACATCCAGCTCTTGCCATAAGATTCAAAACTTCCTTTGTTAGTCCAGGATGAATTATGGCATTTGATACCCACCTCATCTTGGGTAAAAATTCGCAAGGGGGATATTTTATCATAAGTTCGCAGAACTCTACGACACGACTAATTCTTCCGTTAAGCTCAAGATCCATAAAATCTACGTGTCCTAGATTATCTTTTCTATGCCGGTCATAATGATTTATCCGATGCCAGCTGATTTCCTGATGCATTCTCTCTGCACTCATGGTCCTATAGCCCTTGTCAAAAGCACGAGTACTACAGAAGGAGCAATTCCAGACGCAACCTCTAGCGCTCATAAGAGCCAGATGAACCTTGTCATCGTAGTCCTCTATCCTAAGGTCGGTAAAATCCATATAGGGAAGTTTATCAAGATCTTCATATATAGGATATCCTCCGGTATGGGAAATTTCTCCTTTTTCATCCCTATAATAAAGTCCAGATATTTCCTTGATATCCCTATCGTACTCTATCGCTTCAACAAAAAGAGGAAAGACCGCATCACCATCGCCAGTAATAATATAGTCTACGGGCGATCTGGAAAAAGCTTCCTCCACTGGATCTTTATCTATAAAAGACGGCCCACCAAAAACTATAATCAAATCCTCTTTTAAATTTTTAAGAATCTCAGCCAGTCTCAAGCTGGCATAGAAAGTAGATGCAGATACAGAGAAACCTAAGATTTCAGGAGAAAACTCCATTATCTCATCCACAAATTCCGCAGCAACACTGTAGTAGTCCTTAAAAAAATTCTCTACCCACTCGGAATCATACCAGGAATAACTCTGCTCCCAAGCCCAGGAAGTATCAAAATTTTTAGACCGATTCTGGTAAAGATAATTATTAAAATCAAAAGACTTTACTGGAATTCCCCTACTTTTAAGGCAGCCAGCCAGCTGGACTACTCCCAATGGGGGCTCTCTGGTTCCCCATACAGGAGCCTGTATTAAAGCGACTCTTTTCATTCTTTTAAAAACTCCTCTACTTCTTCAGGGGTTCGCCCTCTTGTAATAATATGCGACCTGAGTTTTTTGGCGACATTGGGATTGGCCCTCCAACAAAATGAAGCACAATCAAATTCTTTATTCACAAGTTTGTAGCGCAAGTCCTTATAATATTCCCCATTCCAGACATCCATAAAACTTTTCTTTCCTTTAAGGTTTTCATTTGAATCACCAGCAACATCACAGGATATTATATCTCCATGAGAATTTACCATAATTTGACTCCAAGCCTCATTACAAAGAGAGGTATCTTTGCTGTGCTCCTCTTTAAATGTTGGAGGTAAAGAAAGGTTTATGTCAAGTTCTTTGCCTACTTCTCTGGCACTTTCTATCATCTCATCAGTATAGTCCTGGACAAAATAACAGGAAATGGGTTTTTGATCCATCCTATAAACATAATTGTAATAAGCCACCACTCCGTCGGCGCCTAATTCTGCGGCCATTCTTACAAACTCTGGAAGTTCCCTTATGTTTTCAGTAGTTGCGACAAATATAAGATTTATCTTAAGTGGCCCGTTTTCAGGTCGGGCAGAATTTGCATAACGCAGATTCTCCATAACTACCTGGTGGGTTTTAGCCTTCACCATAGTTTCGTGAACAGCTTCAGAAGCTGCATGAATAGACATATGTATCAGGTAGCGGTTACCGCTTTCCAATATATGGTCAGTCATCTTTGGGGTAAGAGAACTTCCGTTTGTAGCAAACATTTTCTCTGCATGGGTAAAGGTGTTAAAGTAAGTAAGGTTTCTCTTAGCCTCTGGAAGAAACAAAAGTTCTCCACTTCCTGTAAGATTTATGCGGTTTACCCTCTCGAATACTGGCGTAAGGAGCTCTTCAAAATCTTCCCTGAAAGTATCCAAATCAAAATGAGAATAAAACTCCGGACGGGAGCAAAAAATACAATCCTGATTGCAGGGGGCATCCATCTGGACAAATATGGCCTGCGGATAGGAAGAAAGTTCTATCTTTTTCTCCTGGTATTCTTTTTCATTCAAGGCCGAATTCAAGGCACTCAAGTCAGCTGTATTATTTTCCTTCATTTTCCTTCCTCAACATATTCTGCAATATAAAGCCCGGATCCATATGATTACTCCAGCCCCAGTGATCGCACTTTACGCATACATTGGATGATTCTGGATCAGGCGGCAAGGTTTTAATCACATGTTCTCTCGCCTCTAATAATTGGGGAGAATTCCAGAACTCTTCAAAATTTTCTGGAAACTCACGCGTAAAATCATCTTCTGCATCCTCCACCGAACAACAGGCAGAAACCGAACCATCGGCATTTACCGCTATCCCATCCCAGAGCCAGTTACAAAGCATATCTGGAGACTGTCTCTTAAAACTCACAGATTCCTCATCCACATCATAATGCTGGCCCCCAAAAGGCTCTATATCCGAAAGCCATGCTGGATCACCCGCATAGGGCGGGGTAAAATTTATTTCATCCACTCCAGCCTCCGCCGCCAGAGTCCGAGCTAAATCCATCTCATGCTGGTTATGCCTAAATACCAAAAACTGCCACTCAATTATAGGGGTCGAAGATCCAGCAGCTTTTTTTGCTGCAACCAGATTTTTCGCATTTTCATAAACTTCTTTAAAGGATCCCCCCTTACGATAAATCGGATAAGTCTCTTCGGAAGCCCCATCAATTGATAAAATTATTTTATCCAATCCGCTTTTAACTATTTTCTCTGCAGCCTTTTCATTTAAGAGCGTAGCATTGGTATCAATTTTTATATGAATCCCATAAGTCTTGGCATACTCTATCATAGAAAAAACATCCGGATTCATAAGGGGCTCACCCCAATTAACTAAATCCATATGTATCAAATAGGGACCCAGGCTATCCATTATTTTTTTAAAGAGACTCAATTCTAAAAGTTTCTCTGGACGGGTCCCCCTCTTCTGGCCAGTTGGGCAAAAGGGACATCTCAAATTACAAATACTAGCCGGATCCATAGCAACCCAATAGGGAAAAGACGCCAGGACCTTGTCCCTGTTTTTTTTATGGGTCTCTGCTAGAAAAAAATTCTTTCTCTTTTGCTCAAGATATTTATTCATTTTTTGGAAGCGGAATATCCGTATTTTTCTCTAGATAATCCATTATTTCTTTCCTAGTCTCAGGGCGAAAGGTAACATGGGAGCGGATATCATTAATATTTGATTTTTTATACCTTGCGCAATACCGGCACCATTTATAGGGTTTTTCTTCTATAAAACCCCTTCTCAAGCGAATATAACCTTCCCCATTCCAGATATCTTCAAAACTGTCTTCATTTAAGTATCCGATATGATTACCGGCATTACAGCAGGGATTCACTGAGCCCTGGACTTCAGTATAAAAAAAGTTCCAAGGGTCGTCACAGATTTGGGGGCTGTCATCCTTCTCTCCGAAATAAAGTGGCAGGGAAATATCCATGGACACCTCCTCTGCGACCTTTCTGGCCTCATCCAGAATCCGGTTTGTCTTATCCTGCTCTAAAAAGCAGGAGAGTTTCAGCTGGTCAATATTAAAAATTGTTATATGGCCACAGGTCACTCTCTCCGCTCCAATTTCTGAGGCAAACCTGATAAAGTCCGGCAGGTTATCCATGTTGTGCCTAGTCATTAAAAAAACCAGATTTATATGAAGATTAGAATTCTTTTTTTTCTTCAGAGCAACAAGTTCTTTGATGTTTTCGATAATTAGATCAAAGGATTTTTTACCCAAAAGAAAATCGTGAAGCTCAGGCTCTGAGGCATGAAGGGAAATAATTAGTGAATACTTTCCGTCAGTTAATTTTTCCCGGACGGCCGCCTTCAAGGGGGTACCGTTTGTGGTGAAAACTTTCGTCACATCTGGAAGACTTTCCCTATTGACATAGTCTAAAAACTCTAATAATTTTGGCATCAAAAGAACTTCACCCATTCCACAGAAGCCCACATGGTCAGCTGCCCTCATAACATCTAAAAGTTTCTTTTCAAAGAAACTCTTATAAAATTCAAGACTAAAATCAGGGTAATCTCCTCCAAGACAGAAAATACAATCAGCATTACATTTGTAATGAGCACCAATGGTTATATAGCTGGGAGTCTCAGATAGAATTATATTACGTTTTTTTTCTTTCATTTTTTTAATCCTGCCGCCTTTAATTTTTTCACTATGTTCGAGATTATAATCATACGTTTATAGAGGTGAGTTCGCAAGGATTTCCAGAAGATTCTTCACTACATCACTTATCTCCTCATAAGTTTCAAAAAATATCTCTCTGGGGGAAAATCCGCTTATCTCCTCGTCGCTCAGGTCTCCAATTTTATCATTTAAGGAATCAAAGTTTTCATTCTGATTTACTGCTTCTGAATAGTAATCTCTCATACACTCAATTAGGGGTGGACTAAGAAAAATATGGTCTTCCAAGGCAATTAAAAGCTCAAAAGGTTTATTTAATTTATAAAGAATATAGAAGGGCGCATCCATCTCTCTATCATTATAAAAAGAATAGCGATATGACACCGCAGCCTTAACTACCGCCTCTTTAAGCATTTCAGAACTACCGGAATTAATAAAAAGCGACGGACCGCTCTTTGCCAACTCGTATTCAAAGCGCTTATAAAGAGAAAACTCCTTTATCCGATAACCTCCTGGAATTTCCGAGAAAGCAAAATTATTAGGGATTTCAAAATGAAGGGTCGAGGCCATAAGCTCATACATGGCTTCAGTCATAAGAAATATCTTAGTCGCTGTAAGCAAGGATTCTTTCTTAACTTTTCTACTGCTTTCAATGAGTTTATGGTAATCTTCCTCTTTGATATTATTCTCTATTATTATATAAAAGAGGCCGGGATTTTCCTGGACGATTTTACGGACGCTTTTTTCAGCCCCAGACCGCAGTCGGATACATAAACCCTTCCATTCTGGCATTTTCCCTAAGCGATCTCTTCCTCCCGGATACTCAATAATTCGATAATCCGTAACAGGCTCTAAGAATAGTTCCTTATTCAAGGAGATAATCCCTGGAGTCACCAAAAGAAGGAGCTGATAAAAGAGTTTTTCCAGTGGAATAAAACAAGGATTTCTGTCTACCCAGGCCAGCGATATTTTTTCAATCAATAGACTTAAGGTTTTGGATAATTCTAAGTTTAATAAGGCAGCATCAAAAACTTCTTTTCTTGAATTAAACCTGTTTTTCTCTCCTTCAAGATACATTTTATATTTCAAAATATCTGCTGTTGCCTTCATGACTTGAATAGATGAAAGTGCTTCCATATCCCAATAGATATTCTTGCTCATTTGCTGAAGAGAGTTGAGTATTTCGGAAGCGCAACTGAGTCTAAACTGACGCGAGGAAGCCTCTTTCAGTTTGGGAAGGCTCCGCGAATGAAGAAGAGGTCGCCAGCGGTCTGAAGCCTCCCAAGCCCGGACTCCTCCATGCTTCATAAAAAGTTCCAATTCCTCCCAAGTACCGGAGTGAATTTCTCCCAATATAGGAAAGAGTTTTTTAAATATTCTGAAAAACCCAGAACTGAATTTTACAAATTTTTTCTCTTTAGATGGAGTCCGTTTTTTAATTAACATAAAAAGATCTATATCACTCATTCCAGGAATCCAGTCTTTCAAAAGAAGACCTCTCCTCACATAGAACCTTGAGTTAAGAAAAAACAGACCAGCCGCTCCAATAATAAATAGAGCTATCTTATAGTAGAGCGAGTATACTATCTTGAGGGGGAAGAGGCGGGAGCTTACTATTACCCGCTCCCGTAATTTTTTCTGGAAACTCCAACCCTGAGAGTCAATTTCTGGGTCTACGCTCTCCAGGCAACTATCATAAATGTTTACGGCATTATCAGCCATTTCATTATCTCTGCTCGTAAGAGATGAGATAAGACTATTATATTTTATTCCAACCTGATTACGGAGTATTTTATTAGAAATCGCAGAGACCTCAGAGAGGTCCTCAATCTTAATCCCTATAACTCCATCTAGAATTTCATTAGCCTTGAGACCTGCCCGGGCCTCCTCCACTATTTTGAAATTCAGTGTGAAGTTCTGAACAAGACATTCCTCAATACTAGCCTCACTCATACCGCTCAATTCAATACCAACACTGTTTTCTAGGCCAGTACCCTTAATTTTATTTCCCTTTACGCTAAGGGTAACCTGATCGCTACATACAAGACCCCACTCTGAGACATTGACAGTATTTTCCTGAAAAGACAGATGGGAGAGGCCAGAAGCCTTTATTGATTTAGGTGAGAAAAACAAACTTTCCATAAATAGTCCGGAACATTCGTCGTCCAGGGTAGCGCTTAAGTCTTGGCTAGATACATAGCATCCCTCTACTACAACTTGAGATACCGACTTAGCAGAGACTGCCACATGGTTGGCATCCAGCCTGCCAGATGATATTTTGATTTGACTGCTGTCGGCCGTCTTAAGTGCAGTATGAACATTCTGAATAATGTCTTCGGTTATCAGGGCTTCCGCGGCATCTGCAAGATCAAATCCGACAGAGTTTTCTGCATTTCCAGTTAGTTTATTTAAATAAAAATCGCCCCGGCTTTGGCCACTTCCCCTAACTCCAAAAACCCTAAAACTTAAAACATTTTCCCGAAACTTAACCTCTGCGCTTCCGCTAAGGTCTAGTACTCCTGGCGCATTTATAAGGTTATTTTCAAGACTACCAGAAGCTTCAAGTCTGAAAACAAAACTTATCCCCCTCTTACAGAAAATTTTATTTTCGCTAAGAGCTACTTCGGCTGTCCCTCCAGCCTCACATGCAGTAGCTATACAAGATATATTGTTTTTTTGGAGTTGAACCTTGGCAGAAGTATCAAGCTTAAGACCAACCATTAACTCCTCAAGAGTATTAGAAGTAATTTCGGAACGACTGATGCCGGTTAATTCAAATCCCGATGAAGTGTCGCTGGTGCCCTTAATATAATTATCCGTGGCCTCAAGATTACTCTGTTGGTCCATCCTAACTGCACATCCTTTGATGTAAAATCTGTTTTCCTTAAGGCGGACATTTCCCATAGCACTAGCTTCCAATCCATTCAATGAGGTAATCTCATTCTTAATTAGATCGCACTCACCCTCTGAGGAAATAAAAAACCCTGCCCCTTCCGGAGCATCTATATGATTAGAGTTAAATACGCCACCACTAAGGCCTCCGATTGTAACTGCAATACTTTTTGCTCCCGAAAGTAGAAATTTACTTTTAGCTACCTGTCCCTGAGACTGCCCTTTAAGCCTAAGGGCCGAATCTTTTACTTCAAAAATGTTTTCCTGGACCTTAACTTCACTAGATCCAAATAAGGATACTCCGCCAGGAGAGTAAATACGATTAGCCAAGAGATTACCGGTTGACCGGTCTGTGAAGACCAAGCAATCGCCATTATCACAGTGGATAATATTTTCCTTCAAATCTCCTTCAGCGCAGCCCTCAAATCTCATACCCTCGTATATTTCTTCAAAATGATTGGAAACAAGCCGGAGCGAAGCATTTTCAAAGGAATGGACCATTTCCTTAAACTTTTTAACTGTGTTTCCTCTTGCAGATATTGAAGCGTTCCCACCAACTTCAAAACATATACCCAGAGAATAATCTCCAAAAAGTTTATTTTCCTTGAGTCGGGCTAGGGAGTTTCCACTTAAGTGAACAGCGTATTTTTTTGTTTTTATCTCATTTTTATTAAGGTCAAGCTCTGCTGATCCGCTACTTTTTATTCCTCCCATAGCTTCAATAAAATTTTCACTTAAGCTTCCAGTCGCCTCCAGAGAAAGAAGAAGACCAGCCCCTTCTTCCGATAGGATTTTATTGTTTTCTAATATGGTCTCACTTGCTCCACTAAGTATTAGGGCATCTTCTATCCCCTCAAATGTATTCTCCTTGGCACTTGTTGCGGAATTGTCAGATGCAAAAAAAGCTCGACCGGCCTGAATATTATTTTTTTCTAATTTTGCTTGGGTAAAGCCGCCCAGAAAAACTCCTGCAGAAGTTGTCCCCTTTCCCTTCATACTATTTCCTACAAGAACCAAAGAAGCCTTATCACGGGCATTTATACCATAGTCTTTAAACTCTATTATGTTTTCTTCCGCCTTGAGCTGGGTAGTGGCGGAGCATTCTATTCCAGTTAAGCCTGAGAGTGTATTTTTAAAGGCCTGACCTCCGCTCTCCATAAGGTAAACCAAGGCTATTCCATCCAAACTTTTTACCTGGTTGGTTTCAAGCTGGCTTTCAGTCGAACCAAGAAAAGCAAAACCGTCACCGGTGCAAGTCAGTTTATTTTCTTTGGCTATTACATTAGCAGAAGAATCTGCCCTTAAACCATTTGTAAAATTTGAGAGAATATTTGATGAAAAAATCGCTTCGCTCACTCCACCACAATAAAAGCCCAGACTATCTTCTGAGTCTCCCTCAAGTATATTTTCAATCATTTCACTCTTGGTCTCATCTAAAAGGTAGACGCCATGCTTAACTCTGGAGAAGTTATTTCGAAGACCAATCATGCTACTACAGCCACTTTGATAAATACCATTCTCCGCACTGATTTTATTGTCTTCTAGAGAACCACTGCTATTTCCTGCAAATTCAAATCCGTGTTTAATTGCTTCTACTTGATTATTTCCAGCACTCAGACTGGCTGCACCATCCACCTTGCAGCCCCCCGAAAATCCAAGCATGCTATTTTCTTTTATATTTGCTTCAGCTCCACCGCCAAGATACAGACCAATGGAATCACCCTCTTCCCCGGTAAGTTTATTTCCATTTGCTACAATTAGAGCTGTATCCTGCACATAAAATCCATAGGCGGAAGCATTTATGGTGTTATCAATAAGACTGGACTCACTATTGCCCCCCTGTTGTAAACCTCGGGGAGCTGTAATAATGTTACTACGAATTTCAGCAATACTTTCATGTGAGATTTCAACTGCCTTTAGAAAAACCCCCAGCTTATTTTCAAAAATTTTTATTTTCGTATTAAAATCAGCCATAACTCCAATCCCAAACAAGGATATTTCGTTATTGCTAAGGNNCTGCTAGGTTAGAAATATAGACGGAGATACTTTCCTCATCAACTCCCTCTATTTTGTTTTCTGATATCTCAGATTGGCTGGATTCTTTTATGTAAAAACCATACTCAGAGGTTTTTAAAGTATTTTTCTGGGCAAAAAGCTCGCTACTTCCACTTTGGTATACTCCGCAGGGGGCAGTAATTTTATTGTTATCTACATGAGCGACACTTTCTTGTGAAAGGTCAAAAGCTTTCAGGTGTACGGAAAAATTATTATCTTTGGCTTTAACCCTAGAGTTAAATTCGGCGATTACACCTACCCCAAAACCTTCTATCTTATTTTCAGAAATCTCTCCCTCTGAGAGACTAGTAAAATAAAAGGATACCGATTCCTTTTTTTCAGTGCTTATGAGAGTGTTAGCAGTAAAAACTCCACTGGCATTTTCTCTCAAAAAGAAACCATGCCTGAAAATTTCCATACGGTTATTATCAGCACTAACCTGACTGTTACCATCAAGTAAAACACCACTCTCAGAAATTATAGTGTTTTCCGATACCTCTCCCCTACTATCTAAGGAAAAACTTAAGGCTGCAGCCTCTTGGGTCGAAACTGTGTTTCCCTTAAATATTGTCTGGGTAGATCCGTAGGCATTAAAAGCTCCACCAATACTTTTTATGGTGTTTCCTATAAGCTCGCTTGAGGAGGCGTCTTCAGTTTTTATTCCATTTATAAAACCTAAGATTTCTAGGCCTCTAATTTCCGCCCTGCTTGTTCCAGCTAGGAAAATTCCAGATTCAGCACCAGCATCCCCAGTAAAACTACCGCCGACCAGTTTGATACTGCTATTTTCTACAGCCCGAACACCAAAACCCGATAGTCGAAAGATATTCGCCGAAGACTCAACATCGGTCTGCCCCCTAATCTCAATGCCGCTATCTCCAGAAAATGAATTATCACTAATAACTACCGAAGAAGCCTCACTGGCGACCAAGCATATTCCTTCAGAAGAATGAAATCTGTTTTCAATCAGATTAGCCACACTGGTTCCACTGATATTTATGCAGGAGGTTTTTGATTCAATTTTATTATTTCGAAGATTTAGCTGGACATTTCCCGCAATCTGTAGCCCCATATCTCCCGAAATTTTGTTATCAGAAAGTTCCATTGAAGCCAGGCCAAAGAGCTCCAGACAACTAACTCCCTCACCGGAACTAACTATATGGTTTTCATAGGCCTTAAGTCGGCTGTCTCCGCTACCCCGAAGAGCGACCCCTGTGGTTTTTATTGCATTTTTTTTCAGTTCAACTCCGCTCAAGCCGTCCAGTGTTAGAGCTGTTAGACCTGTAAAACTATTATTCTCCACTAGGCCAGAGCTTTCTCCAGCGAAGACCAGACAGCTTAAAGAGGCTTCAAATTCATTATTTGAAATTACTATCTCACTAAAGGTTTGGCACTCAATACAGTTCTCATCAGATAGGATTTTATTTTCTGTAATATCAGCACTTGCATTCTCTCTTAAATAGAAGCTGGACTTTCCACTTTTAACCTGGTTTTTTCTTGCAGAAAGCTCACTACTGCCACTCTGATATACTCCATAGGCAGCATTTATCTGATTATTTTCTATATCAGCGGCACTCTCCTGCGAAAGATCAAAACCCTTCAGAAAAGCTGAAAAATTATTTGCTGTCGCCTTGATTCTGCCATTAAAGTCAGCCATTACCCCTGTTTCAAAACCTTCAATCTGGTTTTCAAAAACTTCAGCCTCGGCTAAATCGCTTAAATAGAAGGCCACTGATTCCTCTTCTTCAAGACTTATGAGAGTATTTTCTTTTAGAAGGCCACTAGAATTTTCTCTCAAAAAGAAACCATGTCTGGAAATCTCCATACGGTTATTATCAGCGCTAATCTGACTACTACCGTCGAGTAAAACACCGGTCTCTGCCGCTATAGAGTTTTCCGATATCCTACCCCTGCTATCCATTGAAAAACTTAAGGCGGCATCTTCCTGGGCCGAAAGAGTGTTTCCCTCAAATACAGTATGAGTAGACCCATAAGCACTAAAAGTAGCGCTAAGGCTTTCTAAGATATTTCCAGTGAGCTCGCTTGATGAGGACTCTTCTGTTTTTATTCCGTTAATAAAGCCCAGCATTTTCAGACCTCTTATTTCCGAACTGCTATTTCCGCCCAGAAGAATTCCAAACTCAGCCCCCTCTCCTCCAGTAAAACTACCGCCGGATAATTTAAGACTGCTATCTTCAACCGCACGAAGACCAATTCCGGTTACCTTTAAGGTATTGTCCTGCATTAGGGTCTCACTACGGCCTCTTATTTCAAAACCATCCTTACCTAAAAATGAATTATCTTTAACTTCCGAGAAAGAAGCCTCTCCCGAGACAAAGCATATACCATCAAGAGAAGTAAGCCGGCTGCCTGTCATCAGACAACGACTACTACCAACAATATTTATGCCCGATGATACCGAAGATATTTTTGAATCTTTAATTTCAAGCTGGGCATTGCCAGAAGCTGCTATTCCAAGTGGGGCTGAAATAGTACTTTCGCGAAAATCTAAAATAGCAAGGCCCACGATATCTATGCCCGGCACTCCTCTTGAGGAAGTGCTCAATTTACCTTCCAAAACTGTCAGTCTTGATCCGCCACTACTTTGCAGGACCGTTTCGGTAGCCTCAACACTATTATTTCTGAAAAGAACTTCACTAACACCATCGGTTATTATTCCAGTCTTCCCTTCGATATTATTGGAAATAACCTCCGAAGAAGCTTCCCCCTCAAAAACCAAACCAGCTTCACCTGAGACTAATTCGTTTTCACTAATTTTTGTTAGACTCATAGCATCAGCAAGTATTCCAGAAGATGAGGTAGATATTTTATTTGAATAGATGTCTGCCCGGGCTGAATCCGAAATCCTAACTCCCCTGACTGCTCCCTTCACCTTATTACCAGAGAAAGTAGCCTCTGCCTCCTGTGAGAGACTTAAGGCAATAGTTAGCTCATTATTTTCTCCCAAAAAGAGATTGTTTTCGATGAGTCCGCTTCCTCTCTCCCTAAGGCTAATCCCAACTTGAGAACCGCTTATCTTGTTATCAGAAAAAATGATATCTGCATCCTGCATACAGTCCAGGACCTGCTGACTTTCTTTAAAAAGATTAGCCTCAAGCCTTATAGCCTCAGCCCCTCCACCAAGGATAAGATCATTGCCAGCCTGTTTGAGGAAGCTATTATCTTTAATCACCCCAGAGGGAGTCTCCGACATATAAACCCCTATCCTGTTTTCCTCTATATCATTAGATAAAATTTCCGGTTTTATAACTCGGTTAATATGGATTCCTACGTCATTTGACTTTATTTTATTTTTGCTGATTTTTACTAAACCGGAGGATTTCTCAAGTGAATTAAATACTATACCGTAATCCTTATTTTTAATGATTGAATTCTCACTTAAAACCAAAGAATTAGGTTCAGCAAAGAGCATGCCTATGGTGTTATCTGAATAAGTGTTTTTCTCTACATCTGCAGAAGCCGATATAAGTAATAACCCAATTTCGCTGGAGGAAAACTCAGACTCGCCCACACTTATAGA
>LSQX01304834.1_pt1 | contig 14178 bp, 16 predicted proteins | sample 654561 | NCBI WGS metagenome assembly LSQX01 (sample SAMN04489861, study PRJNA283612) | anaerobic digester metagenome | isolation source: 4 biogas reactors fed with cattle manure at either 37C or 55C with and... | place: Denmark: Kongens Lyngby | collected 2014
ACCGAGTAAAAGCTGAAGCTTTTCGATATTCATGGTATAATATAAACAAGCGGTTTCAAGCGACTATCTTAAAGTAGACTATTAATGTGAGCTGTATCTTTTAGTAATTAAAGATGGAGTGATAGAATGGATAAGAAACTAGTAATTGGTCAGTTTAATGACTCTTTTACCCCTGTTATGGGAAGGGTTACGAATGTTGTAAAGAACTACGCCTATTGGCTTGATAAAAAATATGGCGAATGCTATGTTGCAACTCCTGCATATCCGGGATACGTTGACAGAGAAGAGTTCCCAGTACTCAGATATTACTCAATACCCATAAAAAAGCGTGAGCCTTATCGTTTTGGTATAGAGCTGCTGGATATTAATTTTAGAAGCACAATAAAGAACATTCCTTTTGATATTGTTCATGCCCATTGCCCCTTCACCTCTGGTGCGATTGCGCTGCAAATCGCAAGAAGAAAGAATATTCCAATAATTGCCACATTTCATTCTAAATTTTACGATGATTTCAAACAGGTGCTGAAGATAGATGCTTTTGCAAAAATATGCACACGTCTTGTCATCGATTTTTTTAACAAGGTGGATCAGGTATGGACTGTCAGCAAAGGTGCGGCCGAAACACTTCGTGAGTATGGCTTTAAGAGTAAGGTTGAGATTATTCCAAATGGCAGCGATTTTGTTGTCCCGGAGAATATGGACAGGTTGATTGAACAAACCGAAAAAAAGCTGGATATTCGTAAGGATGAGTTGGTTCTTCTTTTTGTGGGCCAGCATATATGGCAAAAGAATATAAAGCTGATTGTAGAGGCCCTGAAAAAAGTTTCTGAGCAAAACATGCCATACAGAATGTTTTTTGTTGGGGACGGATATGCCCAGGAAGACCTGAAAAATTATGTAAATGAATTGGGGCTTACAGAAAGCATTACTTTTCTTGGCAAGATCCTGGACAGGGATTATTTGCGCTCCCTATTTGCCCGGGCCGATTTGTTTTTGTTTCCATCCATTTACGACAACGCACCGATTGTTGTACAGGAAGCCGCAGCAGTAGGCACGCCTTCACTTGTAATTGCAAAAAGCAATGCGGCCGAAGGGATAGTCGATAATGTCAATGGCTTTATGAGTGACAATGATTCCATATCTTATTCCAGGCGAATCATCCAGATTGCAAAGGACAGGGAAGCGCTGGAGAGAGTCGGGGAAAAGGCTAAAACAACAATTCACAGGAACTGGGAGAATATTGTGGATGAAGTTTATGAAAGATATTTGGAGATCATTCAGGATTATAGACAGAAGCATAAGATTTCCTGATGGCTAATCAATTCGTGGTTTTGTCCGCAGCACGGGTATTAGGCAGATTGCAAGAGGGCCATTCGTAAAATGAAAGTTCCCACGCTAACAATGTGAATCATGTTTATCATATTAATCATAAGCCCCCGCCTCTAAACTACCTTATTCACGATAGTGAAAGTGAAGGTGGGGGATGAATGATTTATCAATTCAAAGAATTTTTTTCGTAGATTTGTTTTCTGTTATTGCTTGTTTTCAACAATCAGCTTGATATTTTTTGCTGTGTGTATTAATATGAAATAATTACTGAACATAGGTGTCTGGGAAATAAATCGCTATGGGGATGTTTGATGGATATATTTTTTATTTTTATGGTCGCTGTCGGGCTTGCGATGGATGCCTTTGCCGTTTCGGTTTCCTGTGGGCTTTGTGTTATTGAAAGAAGATTACAAAATGCCCTGAAAGCGGCCCTGTTTTTTGGTTTTTTTCAATGGGGCATGCTTACTCTGGGTTGGCTGGCCGGGTTTACATTCCGTACATTTATCGAACCGGTAGACCATTGGATTGCTTTTGTATTGCTTGCTTTTATCGGTGTAAGGATGTGGAGGGAATCTCTAAGCGACAGTTCCGAACCTTTAGACCTATCCAGTCTTAAGCTGATGCTTACTCTGGCACTGGCAACAAGTATTGATGCTTTTGCGGCTGGAATAAGCATTACTGCCCTTGGGTATCCAATTGTACTTCCTTCAATCATCGTAGGAATCATCACATTTGCTTTATCTTTTGTGGGCGTTCTGCTGGGGTGCTGGATAACGCAATATGCCCACCTTCGCAAATATCTTGACCGGATAGGAGCAACAATCCTGATTGGAATTGGGTTTAAAATTTTACTGGAGCATTTGATATAAATACCTTCATACAATAGCACGGGAACATTATTCCATCACAGTAAATTCATTGTTGGTAACTTGAAAGGGAATATCTCCATTTTTTATTCCCTGTGAAATATGTACCGTTTTATCACGGGTGATCATGATCGCTTCAACATGTTCTGTTTTTTCCACCAAATCCATTCCCGCTTCAAGTCCAAGAAGGAAAACAGTTGTTGAGAAGCCGTCGGCAAGCAGCGAACTGGGAGAAAGGATAGAGACGGAAGCAAGCTGATTATTTTCCGGATAACCTGTTTTCGGATTCAGAATGTGATGGTATATCTCCTGATTTTCTTCAAAAAAGCGCTCATAAATACCTGATGTTACGACTGACATGTTTCGTACAGAAACGGTTCCCAAATATTCTCCCTGCAGGCCATATGGATTCCGTATTCCTATTTTCCAAGCTGATCCATCTGTTTTGCTTCCGAGGAGGTACAAGTTTCCTCCCAAATTTAGAAGAGCGGACTCCACTTCTTTTTCCTGCAAATAGGAAACCAGCTTGTCTGTAATAAATCCTTTTGCGACAGCTCCGGTGTCCAGCTTCATCCCGTCATCGGATAACATGATCGTATTCCTGGCCTGATTTAGAATAATTTTGCGGTAATCAACTCTTTCCAGTGCCGAAGCAATATCGCCAGCTGAAGGAACATGCGGGTTATCGCCATTTATATCCCACAAGTCAACCAAGGTGCCAATGCTGATATCAAAAAGCCCATCGGATATGGCACTAAAATGAAGGCTTTTCTCGAGCATTTCCATTGTATCTTCCGATACAACAATCTCACGGTGAGGGTTGCTGTTAATCGCTGCGATTTCACTCTCCGGGATGTACCTGCTGTATTTCTGCTCATAATCTTTTATCATACCAAAAATTTCATCCAGCATGTTCTGTGTATCATGATTTCTTCCATATAAGGTGAGCTCCACAATCGTGTCCAGCAGGAACTCTGATCCCTTTACTTCCACTACAGACGCCTGGCATGAGGATAGAATCAAAAACACGGGTAAAAGGGTGAAGATAACTAATTTGCTGGTTTTCATGGGCATGCCTCAATCTTTCAATAATAATTCATTCACATACATTTTAGCGTAACATTCTTTCTCATACAAATATAAACCTGTCTGCATACAAGTCAATTGATCGAATGTAAGAGGGCTGAACATGATCTTGTGCGGGATTATTGCAATCCCGGATAACAAATTCCTGTCCCGGAGGGATATCAACTACGGGTAACAATAAAGTTGTACCACATATTCGACAACCTGCCAAGAGTGTTATGAGGAAAAAAACAAACAGACAGGCTGAACCGCCTGTCTGTTTGTTCATTGTGCCACGCTTTATGTGTTCTTTCTTTTTACAGTCCAAAAGTCTCCTCCAGCCACTTTAATGCGTCATCTGCTGTCCTGAAATGTTCAGCTATCATTTTGCCTGCCTGCGATTTCTGCTGATGTCGTTTCGCCTGTACCTTGATTGTAGCCATTCCTCCAGCAACGAACGCCATGGCTACACAGCCTGCTGCCTCGCATCTTCTGTGCATTTCTGCGAATAAATCTTGGGTTTCACTATCAAAGATCGGATCCATTTTATCGATCCCCGGAATATATGCCCATTTCCCGCCACCAAAGCTTTTTGCTTTTTCAAGTACATATTCCGTACATTCAATGACAGCTTGCGGGTCTGCCTGACCAATTCCATCGGTCCATACAATTTTGCGCCCTGGCACTTCGTATGTTTTCAGTACCCAGTTTCTTTCTTTATCCATCTCTCTACCTCCGTATATGGGTTATTATTTTAACGGGAAAACGGCTATGCCGTTGTTCCGTTGCTATCTATACCCTTGACCATGTTTGAAAACTTGCTGAAAATATCTGAAATCTCATTCTTTATTTCAATTGTTTTGTCAGCCCCGATGGTGGATGCTTGAGAAATGTTATCGATACTGCTCATCGCACTGTTCACAGCAGTAAATAGTTCTTTTGATGCGATATTGAAATCGGTTACAATATCATTGACAAATTGTGCATCATCGCTATACTTACCGCTTATCTCGAGCATGGACAGATAGTCGTTGTTTACATCGGAGGTCATAAAGCCAAGTAATTTGATAGCGCTTGCAGATAAATCGTTGACAGATTTTTGAACCTGAGCGGTAGTATTCTGAATTTTTGAAACCACTTGCTTTGATTGCTCCGCAAGCTTTCGGATTTCTCCGGCGACAACTGTGAAACCCTTACCGGCTTCGCCGGCTCTTGCCGCCTCAATAGAGGCATTCAAGGATAGAAGGTTAGTCTGAGAAGTGATTTGAATGATAGAATCCGACAATACGGAGATTTGCTCAACCACACGGGAATTTCCGATGGCTTTTCCCAATTCAAGCTCTGTTTCTTCGAAAATTGCTTTTGCCTTTTTCTGTGCGAGGGTCATTTTGTCTTTCAAGGTGTTAGCCCTGTTTCGAATCTCTTCAACAATGCTAACCCCCTTTTTGGCCTTTTCGGTAATAAATTGAACTGAACCAATCATATCAAGGGCTGAAGCGGCTATGTCTTCAGATGTGTCTGCAGTTTCCCGCATGATCTCCACCAATTTTTCAGAAGATTTATCTACATCTTTAAGGCCAGCCGTAAGTTCTTGTAGATTGGTTGCAATAATAGAATCGAGCAGAAGTTTATCAGGCCTGTCCGTATTTTCATCATCCCTATCTAATAAATAACGTTTCAGTGCATCTGCCAACTCACCAATATCATCATTTCGTATCAATACGTCAGGAAGATCCTCTGTTTCTTTCCTTCCAATACTAAGCTCCAGATATTCTTTTAACAGTTTGATTAACTTAACCCTATTTTTTATTCGAGAAAGCAAGATAGAATGAAGAATACCTGATATAATGGAAGCAATTAAAAAGATTATAACAATGAGGTCATGATTTCCGTTCAAGATGTTCATCATACTGAACAGCGCGATCAGAATATTGAGAATTAATAAGAAAACATGCAGTAAGGAGGTCTTTCCCCCGCGCAAATACTTGATGTTCATATTATACCCTCTCTCTGGTTCGAATATGTATTTACATATAATAGTTATCGGTATGCAATAGAACATAATTTACCCAAAGAGATAAAAAAGTAAATGAAGTCTCATTTTAGAAAAACATGTTAATTGATTCGGTCCATGATCAACACTATGGGGATAGACCCCTTAAACAACAAGGTGTGTTGGTGGTCTTTTGAAACAGGAAGGTATACCATGAAAAAAAATGATTTACTCATCATACTGGCTGGACTTATACTGGCAGGCTCCATATGGTTTTACATGAATCGTCCTATGAAGGATGCAGGTTATGGAGAAGCTGTGATATATCAAGAGGGTAAGGAAATCAAGGTTGTTCCGTTAAGCCAGGATGATACCATTACAATAATGGGTGATAATGGTGCGGTTAATATTATTCGCATTCAAGGAGGCAAAGCCAATATGATTGAAGCCAGTTGCCCGGATCAAATCTGTGTTCATACACGTCCGGCAGAAAAGGACGGGCAATCAGTTGTATGCCTTCCAAACAGGGTAGTGGTGGAAATTAGAAACACAAAAAAAGAAAGCATTGATGGGGTTTCAGAATGATGAATCATCATAAACTTAAACAAATGAATTACATTGCGATTATGACAAGTGTTGCTATTCTGCTTCACTTTGTTGAAGGAATGTTCCCAATGCCGGTTGCAATTCCCGGGATCAAGCTTGGGCTGGCAAATGTTGTATCGCTTATAGCACTATATCTGTTTGGGCCTGCTCAGGCTTTCACTATAATGCTGCTGCGTGTTCTCATGAGTTCATTTTTATACAGTGGCTTTTCAAGTGCACTCTTTAGCCTATCCGGGGGGGTTCTCAGTTTATTTTCAATGCTGCTGATATGGAGATTGCGGGAAAAGGGGTTCAGCATTGTAGGAGCGAGTGTATGTGGAGGTATTTTTCATAATATCGGTCAACTAGCGGCTGCTGCCATTGTTTTACGAACATCAACTGTTTTTTCGTACCTTCCTGTGCTGCTCATATCTGGTTTGGTTACAGGAACAGCAACAGGTATTTTAGCAAGGATTCTTGTTCCAAAGCTGGACAGGATTTATCAACAGATCAAATGACTCTTCCGAAAATCAACAGAAAAACGAAAGTCGAGAAGCAAGCCGGTTTCTTGGGGCATCATGTATTTCATTTGAGAAGCGGTTTGAGTAGTACGCGTAAGCGCTCATTGAACTTAAAAATCCAAGGCAATAACTTTCACAACTTCGTCGCTCGGGAATATACTGTTAGTATCAACAATTGAGCCGGGGGGGTGCCCTGATGAAAATTATTGTTCTGAAAATGCCTCGTTTCCTGGGAAATTTGCTTAAAAGAGTCTTTAACATTCACTGAAACGTAATCCGGTTGTTTGGAAAAAAACAGGCCGGCACGAATAGCTTGGAACCTGATTCTGTCGCTACTGCCGGCGCTTGTTCTTAAGGAAGAGTTGTCTGAATATTCATTTTGCTGCGGATGCAAGTAAAGACCCCCGGAAACCACCGGGGGTAGTCGTTTTATACCTAACCTGGAAACTATTTTACGGTTGCCGATTTAAACGGATTTTTTGTTGGAACGCATGCAGCTTGTGCAGACGAACATTCTTCTTGTAACACCATCAATCGTCATCTTCGTTTTTTTAACATTCGGTTTCCAAGCACGATTACTTCTCCTGTGTGAGTGACTGACCTGAATGCCGAACTTCTGTCCTCTTTCACATATTTCACATTTTGCCATTGCTACACACCTCCTTATCATGTTATGCAACCGACTTGTATGCTTTAATACCAGTTTCGTGAAAACGATATGTAAAAGCATTGTTCCGGGAACATAGACTGAGCCAGGGTTCTTTTAAATCCACAGCAATACATATTCTAACACAGTCTCAGCGATCAATGCAAGCATTTTTTCAATTCGTCATCATCCATGGGTGTAATGGGCTACTGGTCAGAGGTATCTGATGAGAGATAGATGTGCAATAATAGGAAACATTAGCGTAATGCAGTGGAATTCCTGCATTGCTTTTTCTTAAAAAATACGATAGACTTTTTTTAACAAAAGTCATGGAAAGGGTTGAGCTTCTTGGACGCTAGTCAATTGACCCCGATTTTGGCAGACAACATCCTTTCTGTTCAGCAGGTGGGAAAAGCTCGCGCGCAGAAGCTGAACAAGCTGGGCATTAAAACAATTGGTGACCTTGTCACGTATTACCCCAGGGATTATGAAGACAGAAATCGTGAGAAAAGGGTAGAGGCCCTTGAGGATGGAGATGAATGTGCTGTTACCCTTTTGGTATGTTCGGATATAACACTGAACAGGCCAAGACGAACCCTGCGCATTTATAAGGTTACCGCCTGTGATGACAGTGGAAGTGTTACTCTGACATGGTTTAATCAGGATTATATCAAAGATAAGATTCATAAGGGATCCAAATATGTCTTTTTCGGCAAGGTAAAAAAACGGGGAATATTTATTGAAATGGTCAATCCCATTTTTGAAGAAGCAGATGCTATCCGCAAAAAGACTACAGGCATTCAACCCATATATCCATTAACCGAGGGAATTACCCAAACCTATATGAGAATGATCCAAAGCAATGCGCTGAGCATGGTTATCGGAAAGCTTTCCGATATCCTTCCCGAAGAATTGAGAGGGCAATTTGCTTTGGCAGAGATCAATTACGCCTTGGAGAAAATTCATTTCCCCCAGACAGCCGAAGAAGCAGAAAGAGCAAGAAGAAGGCTTGTTTTCGAAGAGCTGCTGATGCTTCAACTGGGTTTACTGCATTTAAAAAACAGCCAGGTGCAGGTTTGTGGAATTCAATACAAGAAGAGGGCCGAAATCCGGAAATTTGTTGAAAACCTACCGTTCCAGCTGACAAATGCGCAATGGAGGGTCTATCAGGAAATTGAAAACGATATGATTGGTAAAAAGCAGATGAACAGGCTTATTCAAGGGGATGTGGGGTCGGGTAAAACAATCGTTGCCGTAATGGCTATCCTTTTGGCTGCCTTGAATGGTTACCAGTCGGTATTTATGGTTCCCACAGAAATACTTGCAGAACAGCACTACCAAAGCGTTGTTCCGATGCTTCAAGACTATGGTGTAAGGGTTGTGCTGCTAACCGGAAGCGTGACAAAGAAAGAAAAAGAGCATATTAAAGAAGGTATCAAGAACCATGGGTTTGATCTGATCATTGGAACACATGCTCTTTTGGAGGAGGATGTGTCCTTCGCAAATCTTGGTCTTGTTGTAACCGATGAACAGCACCGTTTTGGTGTAAAACAGCGTGCTGTTTTGTCCGCAAAGTCAAACCCGGACATCCTTGTAATGACAGCTACACCCATTCCCAGAACACTAGCCTTAATACTATATGGAGATCTGGACATTTCGATTATTGACGAATTACCTCCCAATCGTAAACCCATAGAAACGTATTCTGTTACAGAAACCATGCGCGATAGGATTAATCGCTTTATCCGCAAAAAGGTTGAGGAGGGGAGGCAGGCCTATATTATCTGCCCCCTGGTGGAAGAATCAGAAGTGATCGAAGCAGAAGCGGCAACATCTTTGGCCGATAAACTAAGGGAAAGAGATTTAAAAGGCCTTACCATTGGTTTGATTCATGGCAAAATGAAATGGAAAGAAAAAGAAAAGGTCATGCGTGACTTCTCAGAAGGAAAACTCGATGTACTCGTATCGACAACGGTTGTTGAAGTGGGTGTGAATGTTCCAAATGCAAGTGTTATGGTGGTTGAAAACGCAGAAAGGTTTGGCTTGGCACAGCTTCATCAGCTGCGCGGGCGTGTAGGCAGGGGGGAGTATCAATCCTATTGCATCCTGTTCTGTCAAAGCAGCAATGAGATTGCCAGAAAAAGAATGGAAATCATGACCACATATTCTGATGGTTTTAAATTATCAGAAAAAGATATGGAACTCAGGGGCCCGGGTGACATCTTTGGCATCCGTCAGCATGGGCTCCCGGAATTTAAGATTGTGAATCTGTATGAAGACATTGAGATCTTGAAGGAAGCACAGAAGACGGCATACGAGATTATGAAGCATCAGAAGCTTGAAGGCAGGGAAGATTATAAAAGGTTGCAAAGCCAGCTTTTGTCCATGTTCCGTAAGAAATTACAGGAGATAGCCCTGAACTAATCTGCAGGCTTTGGATTGTCATCCATGCTGTTACTGGAAATGGCAGGATAAGCCGAAAGAGATCGCACCCTGTTTGGATTGGAGGAATTTATATCATACGTGTTATCGCTGGCCAGGCGGGTGGAATGAAATTGAAAACACCGAAAGGCAAAAACACAAGACCAACCGTGGACAGGGTTAAAGAGTCACTGTTCAATATCGTCCAACCATGTTTATATGGAGCGAGGGTTTTGGATCTGTTTGCAGGCTCGGGGGCATTGGCAATTGAAGCATTAAGCCGTGGAGCAGCCTCTGCAGTGCTGGCGGATTCCGACAGAGTCTGCTGCGGCATTATCAAGGACAATCTTGCGCATACCGGGTTAACCGAAAAAGCCACCGTTTATTGCTGTAAGGCAGAAGCAGCCCTGAAGAAGCTTGGACGAAATGGCGAGCAATTTGACATTGTTTTTATGGATCCTCCTTATACTAAGAATTTTGTACAGGAAACACTACAACTTTTATTGGATAATGATATAATAGTGAAAGGAGGAATGGTAATTGCAGAGCACCACAGGAATGAAACGATTGCTGATGAACTGGGATACTTGAGAAAAATACGGGCCCAGACCTATGGTGAAACCTGCATATCATTTATGATCCATGATGGGGATAATGGTGAATAGTCTATAAACGCATCCGGGCTCTGGATGTATTCGTGGTCTGTCAGTGAAAAGGTGGTATGCAGACCACAACAACAAAAGAAGTGTGTTTGTAACACTTCGAACGGTCATACCAGAATAGAGTGCTACAAAACACCAGCAAACAGAAGACAAAAAGCAGGTGTTTTCAGGGGCGGTTGCTAAGCCCCCGGAAAACCGGGAAAGGAGATTGATAACAGTGCGAATATTTATTTATCCGGGCAGTTTTGACCCTGTTACCAATGGGCATCTGGATATTATAGATCGGGCATCAAAGATATGTGATAAGCTGATCGTGGCAGTGTTGATCAACCGTAGCAAAAAACCGGTATTCTCAATGGAAGAACGTGTCGCATTCCTTGATGAGATACTGGAAGGCAGGCCAAATATTGTAGTTATTCCGTTCTCGGGTCTACTGGTGGATTTCATGAAGAAGCAGAAAGCCACGACAGTAATTAAAGGTCTGAGAGCGGTTTCAGACTTTGAATATGAGTTTCAAATGGCTTTGCTGAACAAAAACCTGAACCCTGAAATTGAAACACTCTTCATGATGACAAACATAAACTATTCATACCTCAGTTCCAGTGCTGTTAGAGAATTGGCTGCTTATGGGGGCAATATAAGAGATTTGGTTCCTGACATTATTGTAGATCGCATATATGCAAAATTCAGAAGCAACGAATGAACAAACCACAAGAAAACTATCAGGGGGAAAAGGAATGGAGATTTTATCTGTTATGGAAACACTGGAGGATGCGATCGAAAGAGCAATATCGATCCCGTTTACAGGCAAGTGTGTGGTGAACAGGGAGGAAATCCTTGAAATCATCCAGGATATACGCCTGAAGCTGCCAGATGATTTGAAGCAGGCAAAATGGGTGAGTGAGGAACGTTCCCGTATTCTGGCAGAAGCACAACAGGAGGCAGACAACATCATCAATAGTGCTGAAGGAAAGATTGCTGCAATGGTTGACGAGCACGAGATATGCCGTAAAGCCTACGAACAGGCCGAGGTGATTATTACAAATGCGAAGAAAAACGCACGGGAAATCCGATTGGGCACCAGAGAGTATGCTGATAATATATTAAATAAGGTTGAAGAGATTTTGGAAGATACATTGGATGTTATTAAAGTGAATCGGAATGAATTAAAATAGGATTGTTCTGTGGATACGCAGCACAATGCTACTATCTGTTTTTTATGCGGTTCGCCTGTTGACCGACTAGGCAGATGATGCCGGTGAGCAATATTAGAATATAGATGCACAAAAGAATTTTTGTCGGGCGCATGTCATATAAAGCGGGTGTATTTGTCATTACGGGGATGCTTGTGTTTGCTAGAAAAAGTCCGGTGTAAACTGCGGCAATGGCTCCATGTGCCAGCTTACCAGTAAAGAATTCCCGAAGATTGAAATCTCCAGGACAAAGGCCGGTTACCTGTGTATGAACCGAAAAACCACCGAACCCGCATAGAAAGGCAGTCATCAATATTTTCAAAAAAACCGGAACAGGAGTGGACAAACTGAGAAGGTATAAGCCATAGGTTAGTTCAAGGCTTCCAGCTATAAAAATCTCAATCATCTCAACGAATGCCTCATTTCCCGGTAGTATGCGGATAATCATCCGACTGAGCGCAGTGAAGATTCCTGCGATTTCCAATGTTTGAACCAAAACAGCGAAAAAAATAATTGTACCAGAAATCTGGAGCAATACCTTCATAGAATCCATGATAGCTTCTGTTAGCATATGGATGGAAGTATTCATTTGATATCGTTCACTAAGCTTCTCTTCTTCCATTTGTGCTGATCGTTTTATCCGGGAGAGCAATCCGGTTACGATGCCAACGCTGATACTGGCTGACAGATGAGAAAAAAACAGGATTAACCCAAGTCCAGGGCTGTTAAAATACCCTGTACCGATTGCACCAACAATAAATAAAGGAGAAGCATTGTTACAAAACGCAAGAAGCCTTTGTGCTTCTTTTTTTGATAAGAAATTACCCTCGTAAAGGTCAGTGGTATATTTCGCCCCAGCCGGGTAGCCGCTCAACCAGCCCGCAACAAGCGGAAAGGCTGCCTGGGCAGGAAGGTTGAACNNCATAACAGGTCTGAAGAAGCGGCTGATGGGATGTATCGCGCCTGTTTTCAGGATAAGCCGGGAGATTACGAAAAACGGGAGCAGGGATGGGATGATGATGTTTATACACAGGTTTACCGCTTTTTTACCGGAGGCGATTACACTTTGCGGATCGATCAGAAGCAGGGTGAGAAATCCCAACAACAGTGCAGTCACCAAATATGAGCGTGTTGTTTGTGATCTTTTCATTCAATCTCTCCCGTTAAAGAATATTTTGTGAGATTCAAACAAGCCTGATACAATACTATATGGTCTGAAATCGTAAATCAGTACCGTTTTTCGCAGGTCAACCCCCACGGCATTCTCACCCTGCTGGTTTTGAATTTTTATTCTGAGTCCCGTCTCCTGACGTCTTGCAGCTTTGCTGCGCTATGGTATAATAAAAAGGCATATCGGTGGCAGAAAGCTACCAGTTCAGAACAAGAGAGGTGATCGTATGCCAAGTACAAAGGATACTGGAAAGACAATAAATCAACCAGAAGAAACCAATCAATTCATTTCCGATAAGGAAGGAATGGGCGAAATCCGCATTTCAAGCGATGTGGTATCGATTATTGCCAGCAATGCCGCGCTGGAAGTTGAGGGGATATCAAGCCTTAGTGGTGGAATTGCAGGAAATATCTCGCAGGTCCTCGGAAGAAAAAATCCATTCAAGGGTATCAAGGTGGATGTTTCTGAAAACCGTGAGGTGAATATCGATTTGCATATTATTGTGGAATATGGGGCTCGTATTCCGGATGTTGCATGGAAAATCCAAGAGCGTATCAAAAGAAATGTGGAACAAATGACAGGCCTTCATGTTGAAGCGATCAATATCCACGTACAAGGGGTAAGCTTTGACAAGGAATCAAAGAAGGCCGAGCCTGTAGCCCCAAGTGAAGAATCCATCGAAGAGTAAGACGGGGGAACGATGTTCGGATATATTACACCGGATAAGCCGGAACTTAAAATTAGGGAGTTCGAGGTGTTCCGGGGTTATTATTGTGGTGTGTGCAAATCAATTGCGAAACAAGCCGGGCACAGAAGCAGGGCAATTCTGAGCTATGACACGGCTTTTTTGGCTTTGCTTATGGATTCTTTGCGTGATGAACCGATAGCAGGAAAACAAGATAGGTGCTTCATCCATCCACTGAAAAAAAGATTCATGGTAACAAGAAACCCGTCAATCGAATATGCATCAGACATAAACATTCTGCTTGCGTATTATAATCTAAAAGACAAATGGCAGGATGAAAGGAACCTGTTGGGGCCTGTCGGAATGGCTGTGTTGCGCAGAGGCTTCAAAAGGGTTAAAAGAAAGTATCCCACTCTGATTCATGATATTGAAAACGAATTGGCTCTTCTCGATAAGCTGGAACAGCAAAAATGTGGCTATATTGATGAAGCCAGTGAGCCTTTTGCCAGGATAATGCAGAAGGTTTTTGAACTGAGAGGGAAAGACGATGCAACGAAAGCGGCCATGGGTTGGATAGGGTACAACCTTGGTAAATGGATATATTTACTGGATGCATATGACGATATTGAAGATAATATTAAGAATGGGGCATATAATCCGTTAGTGGTGCAATTTCATTATGGTGGCGAAGAGGAACTGAAATCCTTCAGGCAAAGAATAAGAGAAGAAACAGAATTCAGTTTGGTTTATTCGCTAAGTGAAATGGAGAAAGCGTTTTCTCTGCTGGAAATTAAGAAAAACCGTGGTATTTTGGAAAATATCGTATACCGCGGGCTACTGATGAGAACTAGGAATGTGTTGGAGATAGGAGCAGGTTGCAATGAGAAATCCGTATGAAGTGTTGGGCCTGAAAGAAGGCGCGAGTGCCGAGGAAATTAAAAAGGCTTATCGTGAACTGGTAAAAAAATATCACCCGGATCGGTATATGGATAATCCTCTTTCTGATCTGGCTGAGGAAAAGCTTCGTGAAGTGAATGAGGC
>LSQX01352333.1_pt1 | contig 14178 bp, 13 predicted proteins | sample 654561 | NCBI WGS metagenome assembly LSQX01 (sample SAMN04489861, study PRJNA283612) | anaerobic digester metagenome | isolation source: 4 biogas reactors fed with cattle manure at either 37C or 55C with and... | place: Denmark: Kongens Lyngby | collected 2014
ACTATGAGGTTCCCTTCGAAGAAGCGGCCGAGATAGGGACCAGGAAGGTAATTACCGACCATTCCACCATAGGTATCGTAATGATCACCGATGGGAGCATCAGCGATATCCCCCGCGCCAATTACATTGATGCGGAAGAAAGAGTCATCCGCGAGCTGAAAGAAATCAACAAACCCTTTGTGGTACTTCTGAACTCGGTTAATCCTTTCGACAAAGAGACCCTGGCCCTAGTCGATGAACTGAGCTTGAAGTACGAAGCCACTATCATCCCGGTGGATGCAGCCAATGCAAGTTCGGAACAGATACTCAGCATACTTGAAGAAGTCCTGTATGAATTCCCGGTCCAGGAGGTCAATATCAAACTGCCATTATGGGTGGATGAACTGGATGAAGAATACTGGCTGCGGGCAAACCTGGAGGAAGCAATCCGCGATATCCTGAGGGAAATTCAGAAGGTGCGCGACATCGACAAAGCCATCGAGAAGCTATCCGATATAGAAAACGTCAGTTTCGTTAGCCTGGAAGAGATGAATCTGGGCAGCGGCACCGCCGCCATCGATGTCACCGTACCGGATGAACTATTCTACACATCTCTGAGTGATGTGAGCGGATTCACAGTTGAGGGCAATCAAGATATAATCCGCATCATGAAAGATCTGAGTTTTGCCAAAAACGAATATGACAAAATTGCTCCGGCCTTGGCTGAGGTGCAGGAGGCTGGCTACGGGGTAGTAACCCCGCGGCTGGAGGAGATGATCCTGGAAGAACCGGAATTGATCAGGCATGGCAGCCGGTTCGGGGTCAAACTTAAAGCCAAGGCTCCGTCACTGCATATTATCAAGGCTGATATAACTACCGAGATAACACCCATAATTGGTACTGAAAAACAGACTGAGGAACTGGTTCGCTATATGCTGGATGAATTTGAGGAAAATCCCACCAAGATATGGGAGTCCAACATATTCGGCAAATCCCTGCACGACCTGGTCCGCGAGGGGATCCAAAACAAACTTCACCGTATGCCGGAAAACGCCCAGGTAAAACTGCAGGACACCCTGCAGAGGATCGTCAACGAAGGCAGTGGAGGCCTTATCTGCATAATCATATAACAACCGGTCAGATCTTAAAGGGACGTATCTGAACCCAGGCAGATAACGTCCCTTTTGCGTCAGGACAGAGATGATTCTCCTATCATCCACTATCATAATAGGCAAAACCCCACTAGGTTTCTTAAAGATTGGATCTGGAATCACCAAACGGATAGCTATTCTGGCCAAGCCTGTAGAGACGGGATACAACTCCGGGAAACACTTATGGTCACCGGGGTTGTTTTTTATGGGGAGGACATAGACAGGAACCTACCTGAGAAACCATTCCCAGCCCGACTATCTTGCTCACCATGAAATGCAAGTGCTATAATGTCGGAATCAGGAGGTAATTATATGATAAAGATAGGCTTGTTAGGATGCGGGACTGTAGGGTCGGGTGTCGTCCTGCTGTTGCAGGAAAACCGTGCCGCCATTGAGGCCAAGACCGGTTCCGAAGTGGTCTTGAGCAAGGTGCTGGAACGGGACCGGCAAAAATGCCGCCAGTTAGGTATCGCTGATAATATGATCGTGGATAGCATTGATGAGATAATCAATGATGAGTCCATAGACATAGTAGTGGAACTAATAGGGGGGATCGAGCCAGCCTTAAGTTTCATTACTGCTGCCATGGAAAAAGGCAAACATGTGGTGACAGCCAATAAGGATCTGATCGCCGAACATGGTGAAGAAGTTTTTACCGCTGCCGCCAGAAACGGGGTGGATTTCTATTTTGAAGCCAGTGTGGGCGGGGGTATTCCTATCATCTATCCCCTAAAGCAGTCCCTGGCCGGCAACAAGATCCAGGAAGTAATCGGCATCCTGAACGGCACCACCAATTACATCCTCACCAAAATGAGCCAGGAAGGCCGCGATTTTGGGGAAGTGCTGCGGGAAGCCCAGCAACTGGGCTATGCTGAATCCGATCCCACCGCCGATATAGGAGGTTTGGACGCTGCCCGGAAAATAGCCATCTTATCCTCTATAGCTTTCAACAGCCGGGTTACTCTGGACGATGTCTATGTTGAAGGCATTACCTCCATAACCGCCAAAGACATCCTGTATGCCCTTGAACTTGGATTCGTAATCAAGCTCCTGGCCATAGCCAAAGAAACCGAGGGCAAGATACAGGCGCGGGTACACCCGGCCTTTCTCCCGGCGGGGCACCCCCTGGCCAGCGTCAATGGAGTTTTCAACGCCGTCTTCGTGCGTGGCAATGCGGTTGGTGAGGTGATGCATTTCGGCCGGGGGGCCGGGCAGATGCCCACCGCCAGCGCAGTGGTGGGGGATATTATCGAGATCGGGCGCAACATGGCCTTCCAGACAATCACTAGGATAGGCTGCACCTGCTACGAGGAGAAGGAGATACTTCCTATAGGCGAGTTGCGCGCTCAATACTATGTCCGGATGAATGTTACTGATCGGCCCGGGGTTTTAGCCGGCATAGCGGGAGTGTTCGGAGCCAACCAGGTCAGCATCGCCAGTGTGATTCAGAAATCCAGCAGTGCTGAAAAGGCTGAATTGATACTGATAACCCATACCGTCAAGGAAAAATACCTGCAGGATTCGCTCCAGACCCTGAAAGGAATGGATATCGTGGCCCAAATCAACAATGTTATAAGACTTGAGGGTGTTGAAGAATAAAGGAGTGAACGAAATTGTCTTTGTGGGTGACCAAATTTGGGGGAACTTCGGTGGGCTCATTGGAAAAGATACGCAGCGTGGCCCATCGCATTGCGGCCGTTAAGGATCAGGGGCACAGCCTAGTGGTGGTGGTGTCGGCCATGGGAGATACTACCGATGATCTGCTGGAGATGGCTTGGAATATTGGCAACGAACTGCCCGAGCGGGAACTGGATATGTTGTTGGCTACCGGCGAGCAACAGTCAGCGGCCTTGCTGGCCATGACCCTTGCCAATATTAACTGTCCAGCGGTTTCATTGACCGGTTGGCAGGCTGGCATTGAATCTGACAGCCAGTATGGCAAGGCCCGAATCATGAATCTGGATACCAGCCGTATCAAGAAGGAACTTGCTCAGGGCGAGGTAGTAATAATTGCTGGATTCCAGGGAATCTCTCCCGATGCTGATATCACAACCCTGGGAAGAGGTGGCTCCGACACGACTGCGGTGGCCTTGGCCGCAAGTCTTGCGGCGGACCATTGCATAATATTTTCCGATGTAGATGGGGTATATACGGCTGACCCCCGCATAGTTGAGAACGCCCGCCAGATATCGCTGCTATCCTACGAGGAGATGCTGGAACTAGCCAGTTTGGGGGCACTGGTCTTGCAGCCTCGGGCAGTTGAATTTGCCATGCTTTATCACGTGGATGTAGAAGTCAGGAACAGCTTCAACAATAATCCGGGTACTTTGATTACGGAGGTTGCGGAAATGGAAGAACATAGAGTAGTTAGCGGAATTGCCCATGATACAAATGTAGCCAGGATAGCCTTGTTCGATGTGCCGGATCAGCCTGGGGTGGCCAGTATAATTTTTAAAATCCTGGCCGACCATCGCATAAATGTCGACATGGTTATCCAGAGCGCCATGCGCGACGACCGTAATGACATCGCTTTTACCATCGAGAGGAGCGAATTCAACAAAGCTCGTCATGTGGTCAACGAGATCGTGATCAAAATCGGAGCGTCAGGAATGTCCTACAGCACCGAAGTGGCTAAGGTATCCATAGTGGGTGCGGGGATGCAGAGCAATCGGGGAGTGGCCGCGGCCATGTTTGACGCCCTGGCCCGCCAGGACATCAATATCCATATGATCAGCACCTCGGAGATCAAGATAAGCTGCATAATCGATGAGGACCGAATCGAGGATGCAGTCAGGGCCTTGCACGTTGCCTTCCATCTGGATCAAGGAGAATAAGGAAGCAAGATCAGATGAAGTAACTGCTGGTGATACAGTTTTAGAGGATAAATGAAAATGTGACAATAAAGAGAGCGGCATGCTCTTTTTATTTTTGTAGCCGTTAATTTTTTTAACGATACGTACTTCTTTGAACAGGCGCCTGGTCCGAGGGGCTTAATTTAGCGTTTATGCCGACACCACGATCCAAACGGGATATAACCAAAGGTTAGAATAACAATGCAGGAGTAGAGAAAAATGTGTCGAATATAATAAACAGAATACATATTATTAATGAAGATGGGGAATAGAAGGAGGGGTGGTTTTGAAGAACAAGGAAAACTGGTTTTTGGCGTTTGTGGGGTTAACCATAGGAGTGTTGGCAGTATACCTCGTGACCAAAGGCAATCCAGCCAACATGGGATTCTGCATTGCCTGCTTTCTGCGGGACATGGCCGGGGGGCTGGGATTCCATCGCGCCGATGTGGTCCAATACGTACGCCCGGAAATTCTGGGCCTGTCGATAGGGGCATTCGGGGCAGCGTTCTTGGGCAAAGAGTTTAAAGCCCGGGGAGGCTCATCGGTCATGGTGCGGTTCTTAATGGGTGTGTTCATGATGATCGGTGCGCTGGTATTCTTGGGATGTCCCTTGCGGGATATGATCCGTATCGGGGGCGGGGACCTTAATGCCGTGGTCGGTTTAGCAGGTTTTATCGTCGGCATTCTGTGGGGCATCTTTTTCTTAAAAAGAGGCTTCGATTTGGGCGCCGCCAGACCTGAGACCAACAGCCAGGCGGGAGGGTATGTGTATATTGTCGTAATATTGGGGCTGTTGGGCTTGTTGGTGGCCGGTTTCAGTATCAATCCTAAAGCGGGCGGGCCTTTGTTTTTCAGTACGTCCGGGCCAGGCAGTATGCATGCGCCCATTCTGATCGCTTTGGGAGCTGGCTTGGTGGTAGGTTTTCTGGCCCAGAAGGCGCGTCTGTGTTTAAGCGGAGGGTTTCGTGATTTTTTCCTGGTCGGCGCTAAAGGGATGTTGCTCGCTTATGGCGGCATCTTAGTAGCGGTTTTCGTTTTGAATCTGGCCCTGGGCAAATTTAATCTCGGTTTTGCCGATCAACCTATCGCCCATACCAACCACATCTTCAACTTCCTGGGATTGTTCCTGGTAGGACAGGCCGCAGTCCTTTTGGGAGGCTGCCCCTTGCGGCAGCTGGTGCTTAGCAGCGAAGGTGATATGGATGCTGCTGTCGCCGTCTTAGGGATGGTGGCCGGGGCTGCTATCTCGCACAATTTCTTGATGGCTTCCAGCGGAGCCGGGACAACCACATACGGCGAGATCGGAGTGCTCGCCGGGATCGTTATCTTAAGTCTGCTCGGGTGGCTGTACAGGGAGGTGGAAGCATAGATGGACACTATCGATGTACGGGGGCTGAGCTGCCCAATTCCGGTCCTGAAGACCCAAAAAGCCTTGGCTAAGAGCAGTGGAGAGCTAGAGGTCATTGGCTCTGGCAATGTATCCAAAGAAAACGTGACCAAGTTTGCCCTGTCCCAAGGCTGTCAGGTGAATTTTAGCACGGAAAACCCCGATGAATGGACCATGCAAATTACCAAGCCTAAATAAAAACGGGTTCTCGTTATTGGTCCGGAATATTGAATCCCTTGTTATCTTCTTCAAGGGATTCAATATTCGTCCTGATCTAGATTTTATGGTATAATAATCCTAGCAGGAAATGTAGTTTCGGCGCCGCTGACCCGGTCATCGAAACTGCTTTTTTGTGTTCCGTATCCAGCCGCAGAATGGAATAGAGAGTCATATGCAAGGGGGATTCCATGTTTGAAGTGAACGATTATATTGTCTACGGTTTGACCGGGGTATGCAGAATTACCGATATCGCCAAGGACGAGATCAGTAATAATGACACCGAATACTACGTATTACAACCAGTCAGTAATGATAATCTGACTATTAAGGTTCCGGTAGACAAGCAAAATGTCACGATGAGGCCCATAATTACCAAAAAGGACATAATGTCATTGATGGCATCTATGCCGAAAACAGAAACCGTCTGGCTGGATGATGACCGGCAAAGAAATTCTAACTTCAAGGCTGCTCTTAAATCAGGGAAAAATGAAGAGTTGATAAGGATTATTCGGACCTTGTATCTAGAGAAAGAAGAAAGGTCTTTAGTTGGCAAGAAACTATCTAAAACGGACGAAGACATCATGAATGCCGCTGAAAAGCACCTAAACGAAGAGTTTGCGATAGCCTTGAACATGGAACCGGAAGCAGTTGTTCCCTTTATCCTTGATCATATCTCCAAATAACTTGACAAGGGGCAACGTTAAGCCCGGCTGCGAAGTGGGCAGGGCTAGCAGATTCTCGAAGCGGCAAAATGTTGTGAGAAATTCGTTTCTATATGTCTGACAAAAAATATGTCCATGTTTCTGGGAGGGCAACTGGCTGAGAACAGCCAGTTGCCCTTTTTTACTTGGATAAGCTGTCAGCGGTGTAGCTTTGGACTTAGTTAGTACCTGGTTGGGTTGGGGTTTCAGCATGAGAGAAAATCCTATAAGATATACGTAGAAGGATTTTGGGATCGCGGGGAACATGGGGAAGCAATAAGGGGGAGGGAATTGATAATGATCAAAAAGGTAATGGTCGCCCTGGACAATTCCAAGATTGCCGACCGGGTGATGGCCCGGGCGGTAGAACTGGCCCAGGTCTATCAGGCCCAGCTATTTGCGGTAGCGGTCATAAACTATTCACTGCTAAGTGATATAGATGTTGGCGATGCCCCGACTCCTTTGATGACGGAGGCCATCTACGCCTGGACCGGCTCCTTTCAGGAGGTCCTGGACCGATGCCGGGATTTAGCCCGGGAGAAAAGAGTGGAGTTCTTTGCGGAGATGCTGAGCGGGAATCCGGCCAAGGAGATTATTAAGTATGCCCAGGACAACAGTATGGATTTGATAATAATGGGACACATCGGAAGAACTGCCGCTACCGGTTTCCTGATGGGCAGCGTTTCCCAACGAGTATCGTCTCACAGCAAAACATCGGTGATGATAATAAAGTAAGTCGAGGCTTGGCGTTTCAGGCAATCACAGGGGGCACCGGCCAGTCCTCCAGTAACCGTTTTGCGAATTTGTGCATTGCTTGCCAATAATTATGGCATAGTATTATATTTTAAACTACAGCTACTTAACATTCCAATTCCCACTGGCAAGGGAGGTCATGTATGGGCAGCATCAAAGAATTGCTCCTTGAAGTCCTTTATTCGGTAATCCCTATTACATTGGTCATCTTGTTAATTCAAGTACTGATGAAATTCCCTTGGGCTGATGTGGCGCAGTTCTTGCTCGGCTCCCTTTTTGTTGGTGCAGGGTTGTTTTTGTTTTTTCTGGGGACAAATATAGGGGTTGTCCCCATTGGAGAGATGATCGGTGATTATCTGCCCAAGACCGGGAAAATAGGACGTGTTTTGCTTATCGGGGGCTTATTGGGTTTTGCTATCACGGTTGCCGAACCGGATGTGCAGATTTTAGCCACTCAGGTGGACCAGGTTTCCAATGGTGCGGTGCCCAAGATAATACTGATACTGGCGGTTGCTTTCGGGGTTGCTTTTTTTATAGCCCTGGCTCTATTCAGGCTCATTAAAGATATTCCAATCAAATATGTCTTAATGGGCAGTTATGTGACCGTTTTTACCTTGGCGTTTTTTACCCCATCAAGTTTCGTGCCGGTGGCGCTGGATTCAGGTGGTGTAACTACCGGGCCTATTGTGGTTCCTTTTATTGTGGCTTTGGGGGTGGGTGTCGCCAGTGGATTCGGGGGCAGAAGGTCCAGTTTCGGGTTTGTTGGCCTTGCTTCAGTAGGCCCCATTCTGGCAGTCATGTTGCTGGGGGTGATGTTTGGAAGGTGATACTAAGTTTTTTCAATGGTTTCGAAATCATCTTAGAAGAAGTAGCTATTGCTTTGAGCCCTATTTTCATTATTGTCTGCCTTTTCCAAAAGTTTGTTTTTCATCTGGAGCGAGAAGAATTCGCAAACATCGTAAAAGGTTATTTTCTTACCTTTATTGGTATAGCTCTGTTTTTACAGGGTGTATATGGCGCTTTCATACCGATAGGCCAAAAAATAGGGGCTGCATTAGGTGCCTTGTCCCATAATTGGATACTAATCCCGGTCGGTCTTCTGATGGGCTTTGTGGTCATTCTGGCTGAGCCCACGGTGCGGGTTCTGAACGAGCAGGTGGAAAAGGCTTCAGGCGGTTATATTCCGCAGAAGATTATGCTTTACAGTATATCGATGGGGGTAGCGCTCTCCGTTGCTCTGGCGATGGTTCGCATCCTTTATGGGATTCCCCTGGTCTATATATTGATTCCCGGATATTTGCTGGCATTTTTCTTGATGCAATACACCAATGAGACATTTATAGCGGTTGCATTTGATTCAGGCGGGGTCGCCACCGGGCCCATGACGGTCTCCCTGATAATGGCTATGGCCATAGGAGCAGCCATAGGGATAGAGGGCCGGGATCCGGTTCAGGAAGGCTTCGGGCTTATCGCTTTAGTAACTGTAGTACCTATTCTGACCGTATTAACATTGGGATTTCTCTATGATAGACTTTACAAAGACTTGGAAGACGATGATGAAGTGTTGCCTTCAGAAAGTGGTAATGACTAAGGGGGTTGTGCAATGGACGGCATAGCATATGATTTGATAGTTACCATTGTGAATAAGGGCAAGGCAGAAAAGATTGTAGAGTTCACCAAGAAAGCGGGCGCTGAGGGTGGCACCATACTCATGGGACGGGGTACCGGAATACATGAAAAAGCCAAGCTGTTCGGCATAACCATTGAGCCGGAGAAGGAAATCGTTTTGACCTTGATACCGAAAGCCAAGACCCAGACGGTATTGGAAACTATTCTTAATAAAGGCCAGTTATGCAAACCCGGCAAAGGTATAGCTTTCGTGGTGCCCGTTGATAAAATAGCCGGAATCAATCATGAATATTTGAGTAACGACTGAAACAAATCCCTGCCTATCAACACCACCAATGAAGCTTGACGAAGAATCGATTGTGATATAGAATATTCTTTGCGTCGGGGTGTAGCTCAGTTTGGTATGAGCGCTACGTTGGGGACGTAGAGGCCGCTGGTTCAAGTCCAGTCACTCCGACCATGTTTATGGTTTTAGGGAGATCCGGTTGATAGCCGGGTCTTTTTTAATTCAACCAGTTTGCCAAAGATTTAATCAATCGCAGTAGGGATTATGATAATGGAAAAGCTTATAGCGTAGCACCGTCGGTAATTATGATCTGGTTAAAAAGGCAGCCAATCCAACCAAACGGTGGTTGAAGTTCACGATATTCAAATAGAGCCTGACATGGCTGAAGAAAGGCCCTCCCGGAGCAACCCGGGAGGGCCTTTCGCATGGTACGGTTTTTAAATTATGGGCATGGCCCGTCTTTCCGACAGGGACGCAGAGGGCTCGATTTCCCCGGCTCACAGGACCGCAAAAGGCCCGCATAACAATGGTTCAGTATCGGACATTAGGGAAATGGGCCATAGTATGGTATACTATATAGGACAGTAAACATATTAGTATACCATTTTTGACAACGGCTATTTCATTAAAATCCTTTTTTTTGATACATGTTAGGAGGAAATGTAGTTTCGGCGGCGCTAATCACGGTTGTCGGAGCTGCTTTTTGTTTTCTTGTGTTTATTGGGGCTTGGCTCTAAAGTCCTTAGTAAGGAGGATATCTATGTTTAAAGTGAATGACTATATTGTGTACGGCATGACCGGAGTTTGCCAGATTACGGATATTGCCAAGGATGAGATTAGTAATAATGAGATCCAATACTATGTGTTAAACCCCCTTAACAATGATAATCTAACCATTAAGGTTCCCGTCGGCAATAACAATGTGTCGATGAGGCCCATCATAACCAAAAATGATATATTGTCATTAATAGAGTCCATGCCGGCAACAGAAAACATTTGGTCGGATGATACCAGGCAGAGAAGCATGAAGTTTAAGGCGGCTCTGAAGTCGGGCAAAAACGAAGAATTGATAAAAGTTATTATGACATTGTCTCAGGAAAGAGAAGCGAGATCAATGATTGGGAAAAAGCTAACCAAAACTGATGAAGACATAATGAATACCGCTGAAAAACAATTGACGGAGGAATTTGCCGTCGTATTGGACATTTCGCCTGAGGAGGTTTTGCACTATATTCGTGAACATGTTCCGAAATAATTAGAAACAGGTAATAGCGTCAACGGGGGACGTTTAATAAGCCCGGTCGATAGTGCAGCTCCGCACCGGGCTTTTTTTAATGCATGAAATATTTTACCCGACCCATTCCCAGGCAGCATCAAGTGGTCTAAAGAGCGCGGGTACTCATAATTTCAAACCGACTTCCCGCAGCTTCCAGGTCATCTCTTCCTGCCCGGGGAGTTCGTTCAGATCCACCGCCATGGCTTGGTAACCGGCGGTTTTCAAAGCATTTTCAGTAAACTGGTCGCTTATCTGCTGGCGTTTATTGCTGTCCGCCGACTTGAGGTTGATGACCACAACTGGTTTGAAGCCTTCCATATCGTATATCACCATATCAACCACCCGTTCCCGGATTCGGTGCAGGTACTCCTGGCGGTTTTCGATGCCGGTGGGGACTACCAACAGGTCGGTCAGCGGCACATGCGGAAAGACGGTATAGGTACTTCCCCGGAATAGTTCTTGGAAAGCCTTAAAAATGAGGAGTTCCCGGCTGGGCATGGGGTAGTCATTTTTCTTGTAGGGCATTTGGTCGGCATTGATCCATTTCTCGCTAATATCGATAAAATCGCCCCGCGGCGCCGGCTTTTCTTTGGCCGGGACGGATTTGAAATAATCGTACAGCAATTTCACTACCACTATTATTAAGACAAGGGCAATAAGTTGGGGCATATGTCTCCCTCCCAGTGCTAAAATTCTGAGTATTCTTAAAGGGCTGTTTAATATATCATATACAAAATTCGATTGGGTTTGAGGAAATTTTACCGCACCGGGGCTTTATAGGCATAGTCTTTAGTTGTAGAATAAGAAAATATTCCGGGAAATTAAAGCACTGGATGTGGAGGAGGTTAAAACAAATGATGTATTCCAGCAGCCGGGGGAAAACCAGGCCGGTATCCGCGGCTGAAGCCATCAAAATGGGAATAGCCCCCGATGGAGGCCTTTTTGTGCCTGACTCTGTTCCCCGAATAGATGCTGCTACCATGACTTCCCTTGGCGGGATGACCTACCAGGAGCGGGCCCGGCAGATTCTGGGCCTGTATCTGCAGGATTTCAGCCCTGTGGAGATCGCCCGGTGTGTGGAGGCGGCGTATAATACCGAAAGCTTTGATGATGTCCGTATAGCTCCGCTGGTCCCGCTGGATGCCAGGGTATTTGTCCAGGAACTATGGCATGGTCCCACCTGTGCCTTCAAAGATATGGCCCTGCAGATCCTTCCCCACCTCATGACTACCAGTGCCGCCAAGACCGGGGAGAAGGACGAGATAGTGGTTCTGGTGGCTACCTCCGGGGATACCGGCAAGGCTGCTCTGGAGGGATTCAAGGATGTCGACGGGATCAGGATCGTGGTTTTCTACCCCCAGGATGGAGTCAGCGAAGTGCAAAAACGGCAGATGGTGACCCAGACCGGGAAAAATGTAATGGTAGCTGCGGTGGAGGGCAACTTCGACGATGCCCAGAATGGAGTCAAGAGGATATTCGCCGATCCTGAATTCATCGGTAAGCTGGCAGACCATGGTATGAAGCTGTCGTCCGCCAATTCCATCAATTGGGGCCGATTGGCGCCCCAGATAGTCTACTATATATCTGCCTATGCCGACCTGCTGGCAGGTGGTCATATCGGCGCCGGGGAAGAAATAAATGTGGTGGTGCCGACCGGCAACTTTGGCAACATCCTGGCGGCCTACTATGCAAGAGAAATGGGAATTCCCATCCAGCGCCTGATATGCGCTTCCAATATAAATTATGTCCTGACTGATTTCATCAATAGCGGGATTTACGATCGCCAGCGGGACTTCACCCGCACCATCTCACCTTCGATGGATATCTTGATCTCCTCCAATCTGGAACGGCTTCTGTTCGAGGTGATTGGACACGATGCCGGCAAGGTGGCGGGTTGGATGCGGGATCTGCAAACCCGGGGCTGCTATGAAGTGGATCATCAGGTAATGACACAGATACAGGCCATCTTCTGGGCCGGTTATGCCAACGATGAGGAGACCAGGGCCACCATCCGCAGTGTTTGGGAAAACAACGGTTACCTGTTGGATACCCATACCGCGGTGGGGGTGAATGTCTACCAGCAATATCTGGGCAGCAGCAGGGACCAGACGACAACCATAATCGCCTCCACCGCCAGTCCCTATAAATTCTCTCAGAGTGTGGCTGAAGCGATAATGGGAACGGACCGGCTGCAGGGTAGGGATGAATTCGCTATCGCCCGGGTTTTGGAGGGGTATACGGGCCAGCCGATACCGGCAGGATTAAGGGATATCGAAAAGAGGCCTATTATGCATCGTACGGTGTGTCCCAAACAGGAGATGGGCCAAGTAGTGCTGGATTATCTTAAGATTGGATAGAATAGACCAGCCTTGGACGTGTTCCCGGGCCCGAGAATGTCATAAGAAGCTGATAAGCTGGGTTATAACGGAAGGCCCGTTCAATCGATGTAACCCAAGACGCCTCAGCCGCGGGCCTTCCTGTTGCCTTGCTATGAGCTTTTTTGCCGGTTTGCCACTATGGATTTCGTCCCCACTTTAGAGGTCCGGTCATTGGAGCCAATATTTAGCCCTTTATGAAACGCTCCATTAGCAGAGGGCCGCTTTCGTATAGTTTGCCCGCCAGCGCGCCCTCTTCGTCGTATCCAGTCACCGGCGAAGGATAGGGATGGTTTTTATCATAGATAAGGAACGGCACCGGCTCGCTGGTGTGGGTGCGCACCGCTATCGGAGTGGGGTGGTCGGGGGCGATCATGATCCTGATATCATCGAACTGGTCCAGGGCATCGATGACCCGGCCCACCACCTCTTTATCCACCTGCTCGATAGCCCAGATCTTTTTCTCCAATTCCCCCTGGTGTCCGGCCTCATCGGGGGATTCAATATGCAGATAGACGAAATCCTGTCCCTGCCTGAGTTCATTCAAAGCTGCCTCGGCCTTACCGGCAAAATTGGTGATGATAGCTCCGGTAGCCCCTTCCACCTTGATCGGCCTAAGCCCGGCGCAAATGCCCAAGCCTTTCACCAGATCCACCGCCGATACGACCGAACCCCGCACGCCGTATTTGTCCTGGAAACTGTCCAGGGCAGGCCGGGTGCCATGGCCCCACAGCCAGGCAGAGGTCGCGGGATTAAGCCCCCGGGACCGGCGCTCTTGGTTAACCGGATGTCGGGCCAGAATCCTCTCACTCTTGCGCATTAGTTCCATAAGAGCGTTGCTGTCCGCGCCTTGGGGCAGATAATCGCCCACCTGGCGACTCGATATATCATGGGGAGGAGTCAGCCGCAAGGATTTTTCCGCCCCGTTTTTCCAAATCAAAAGGTTCCGGTAGCTGATGCCGGCATGAAAGCTGAATTCTTCGTTGTCCAGCTCCTTCTTCAGGGCAGCGATCAGCACCGCTGATTCGGCTGAGGAGATTTCCCCGGAGGAATAATCGACCATGCTCTTGTCACCATATTCCGGCTCGGCTGACAGGGTGACCAGGTTGCAGCGGATAGCCAGATCATTGGGGCCCAGCTCCACCCCCATGCTCACCGCTTCCAGGGGCGAGCGGCCGGTATAGTATTTTTCCGGGGCATAACCCATAACCGAAAGATTGGCAACGTCGCTCCCCGGAGGGAAACCAGCCGGAATGGTCTGGACCAGGCCGATCTCGGCCGAAGGGGCCAGGCGGTCCATGTTTGGGGTTCGGGCCACCTGCAGCGGGGTGCGGTCGCCCAACCCGGATATCTTGTAATCGGCCATGCCATCGGCTAAAACAAGCAGATATTTCATGATAGTCACCCCTGTTGAAATGATATTCAACAGTATAACATAAGGCCAAGGATAATCATGAGTATACAATTCTCCAGCCTCCAGCTTGACAAACAAACTGGGTGAAACCGGGTTGACTAGTATTAAACCTGATGATATAATAATCTTCGTTGCGGAGCCGTGGTGTAGCGGTTA
>LSQX01244009.1_pt1 | contig 14174 bp, 18 predicted proteins | sample 654561 | NCBI WGS metagenome assembly LSQX01 (sample SAMN04489861, study PRJNA283612) | anaerobic digester metagenome | isolation source: 4 biogas reactors fed with cattle manure at either 37C or 55C with and... | place: Denmark: Kongens Lyngby | collected 2014
CCCACTAGCCACACCTTAAACCATATGGCGAGGTTGAATAGGTAAAAAGACTACTCTTAATTGAGTGGTTTTTTTAATTTTTTTGTAAAATTATGTATATTTTAGCAATAATTCTATATTATATAGTTAAGGGTTTTACTAATTATTATTTACACAAATTTGTTAATTTAAAAAATATTTTAAAAATTATTATAAATTTATGTATAAAAATTACAAATTATTATATAATGTTAGTGTAAGGTAAAACCCTTAATAAAAAGAACACTCAAACCCCTCCTATTGAGTGTTCTTCCCTTAAACTTAATGCCCTAAATACTTTATACTTGATTACTTGCAAACTTAAAACACTTGACATTTTAATGTGAGCATAGTGATAAAGTATAAGGCAATATAAGGTTATTGCCTTTTTTATATTAAAACGTATATTATATTTATAATAACATATAATAATGCTACAAGGAGTACTATGTTAAAGATAACAATAAAAAATAGTAATAACGTATATGTAGAGTTTCCCTATAACCCACAAATTGTAGAAAAAGTTAAAGCAATTCCGGGAAGGACTTGGAACCCTAAGGATAAAAATTGGTGGATACCTAGATGTTACCTAGATAGATTTATAAGCAGTTTGGGTGGTTATAACTATGTAATTGATGATATAGAAAATAAAAAAGATTTTGAAAAAGCAAAGCAATTTAAGTTTAAAACAGCTCCTTTTAAACATCAAATAGAGGGTTTTGAATTTGGTAAGCAAATGGACTTATACCTATTAGGCGACGAGCAGGGTTTAGGTAAAACAAAACAAGCAATAGATACAGCGGTTTATAAAAAACTATTATATGGTTATAAACATAGTTTAATTGTATGTGGTGTAAAAACGCTTATATATAATCGGAAACAAGAAATACAAAATCATAGTGATGAAGAATGTATTATTTTAGGGCAAAAAGAAAAAAAGACTAAAAATGGTATAAAGTTGGTTAGTGGGGATAACAAAAGTAAATTAGAAGACCTAAAAAACATTGATAACTTACCTTATTTTATAATTACTAACGTAGAAACCATCCGCAAGAGAGCAGACAACAAAGTATTTTCTATGCTTAAAACTTATATAGATAGTGGTAAAATAGGAATGGTTATTGTGGATGAATTTCATAAATGTAAAAACCCCATAAGCCAACAAGGTTCTGCCTTACTAGAACTAAAACCGCAAACGAGAATAGCCTTAACGGGAACACCCATAATGAATAACCCGTTAGATTTATATTCATTGTTAAATTGGTTAGACATAGAAAAACACAATTATTATGCTTTTAAATATCATTATTGCTATTTAGATGGTTTTAAGCAAGTTGTGGGTTTTAGAAACTTAGAAGAACTAAGTGAAAAATTAAATAGTGTAATGTTAAGACGTAAAAAAGAAGATGTGTTGGACTTGCCACCTAAAATCTACACTACTGAATATTTAGAAATGGATACACCACAACTAAAGATATATGAGGAAGTTAGAAAAGCACTTGCTACACAAGTAGATAAAATATTATTAAGCCCAAACCCCTTTGCCCAACTAATTAGACTAAGACAAGCAACTGCTTTTACTGGGATACTTTCATCAACTGTTAGGGTTTCTTGTAAATATGACAGGGCGTTGGACATAGTTGAGGAAGTAACTAGTGGGGGCGGTAAGGTGGTTATATTTAGCCAATGGACACAAGTACTTGACCCACTAATTAAAGTATTACAAGACGAGGGATACAATCCCGCAATAATTACCGGCAAAATAACAGAGGACAAAAAAGAATATTATAAGCAAGAATTTGAAACTAATGATAATTGCAAAGTTCTTTTAGGAACAATAGACAGTATGGGTACAGGCTTAACACTTACCCAAGCAAACACTTGTATATTCTTGGATAGCCCTTGGAATAAATCTACTAAAGAACAAGCAGAAGACCGCCTACATCGTATTGGAACTAAGGGAACTGTTAACATTATTACTTTAGTTTGTAAAGACACAATAGATGAGCGTGTAGAAGAAATTGTTTATAATAAGGGTATGTTAAGCGATGCCATAGTTGATGGCAACATTAACCCAAGCAAACGTAAGGCACTATTTGAATACTTATTATCTTAGTATTCGTGCAAATAAGCGAAGTGAAAGGAGGTAAAACTTATGGCTAGAAGAACATTAGGAACAAAACAAGTTGCCCCGGCTAGAACGCAGGAAGACTCACAAAAGGATTTATTGGTTGCATTGGTTAAGGAATTAAGTGTATTAAAGCCCGATTTTGATGCCTTAAAAAAACTCGTTGAAGAAAAAACCACACAAATTAAGGAACTTATGCTACGACTAGATGCTGATGAAGTAGATTTGGGTAATTTTGAAGTTAAGTTAACAAAAGCAGTATCAAATGGCTTTAACACGGAAAAACTTATTTCTTGGGCAAAACAAAAAGGTTACACAAACATGATTAAAACAATAGAAGTATTAGACGAAGAGGGGTTAGAAAATTACACATATGATGGAACCATTGCCCCTATTGAATTACAACCATTCCAAGTTGAAAAGGTAACCTATCGTTTAAACACAAGGGTAAAAGGGTAACATGGAATCTCAACTAATTAAAATTGCCACAGTTGAACAATTAGAAAACTACATATTTACACCTTTGCCAGCAAAGGAATTTATTAAAAAAGTAATGTACTATGGAGGCGTAGTTTATTACAACACCAAAACAAGGGCAATGCAATTTGAAAATTGTATTAGACCTATTGCGTTTGCAAGACAAAAAACTTTATAAAGGAGAAAATTTATGAATAGAATTATGAGACCTACAACAAGACCAACTAATGTTGAACAAGCATCAACAATTAGTAAAGAGCCTACTATAACTACAAAGCCACGTGTGATTACACCACCGGTAGAGGAAGTAAGAAGGGTTGAAGGTGTTGTGCCACAAGACAACAATGAGTATAACGTAAAAGCACGAGTAAAGGAATTTACGGTGTTTAGTAGTGCAACCTTTAAAATTAGGGACAATTATTATAAATTTGAATGCAGTGAAACAAGAGAAATTCCAGAACATCAAGAAGTCAATATGGAACTAGAACTACAAGCAGCGTTTGACCAAGTTAACACTATGGTTGATGACCAACTTGTAGACCTAAAAGATAGTTTAGGTTTATAAAAAGATAGTTCCCACGTGGTAGACCCTATTACTTCATAATGCTTCTGGGAGAACCGTAATGGGGTCTTTTATAATTTATAGGGGGTGGAAATAATAGGAAGATACGATTTTTATAAGGGTAAGTTCTTAATAGCCATATATGATGATAACGATAACTTTATAGACGTTTTTGATAACAATGTTGATATGGCAAAAAAGTTAGGTTTACCACAAGCATCCATCGACTCTGCCCTATCTAGGGCAACGAGGGGAGATAGAGATGGTATATACTACAAGGGTATGCATTATAACATACATACGATACCTTTAACTAAAAAGGAACAAAAAGAATTTTTAGAAATAAAGAAGGAAGAGGGAACATTATATGTACGAAAAAGAAGAAACAAAAAGCCTGCGTAACTTCTTAAACCAACTAACCATTGCTTTTATTGTCCTAAAACTTACAAATGTTATTGATTGGACTTGGTGGGCAGTATTAAGCCCCTTATGGGTACCAATGGCATTTATTGTGTTTCTATCTTTAGTTGTATTTGTATTAGGGTTATGTGGTGTGGAGGTTACGAAATGACAGAAAAAAAGCAAAACATACAAAAATGTTTTAGTATGATAAAAGACTTCTGCCACACTAATAATTTAAGCCAAAATATTGAAAAATTATTAGGGCAGTTCTTAGGCAATTATTTAAAAATAAGAAGAACACCAACTACACTAGAAATGTCAAAAAAACTTAACAGCCTTTTATCCTTAGCAGGTAAAGACGAAGTATATATGGAAGCAATTATTAACAAGGCAATAGAAAGTGGTTGGGCTAGTTTTTACCCTGTTTATGGGTATAAAAAAGTAGTTGATAATATACCAACTACAAGAAAAATACAAGGCGATGGAAGACGTGATAATATTAATTTAGCAAATGAAAAATTTTAAAGAAGGAGGACCTTATGGAATTAACACTTAAACCACTTACCGATATGAACCCAAGGCAACAAATATTGTATGAATATTTACCAACAAGCGATAAGCCTAATAAGTTATATGAAAAGGGTAATTTATCTAGGGAAGATATTAGGGCTATATTTTCTACATCTGATAGGGAAGCAAGAAACTTGGTAAAATCAATGTTGCCTTTTGTCCCTGTTGTTGCAAGTAAAGGGTATTTTATAGCAGAAAATGTTGGTGAAATTGATAACTATGCAAATGCTTTAAAGGCAAAAATAAATGGTTTACAACAAACATTAGACTACCTTGAATTGCACAGAAAAAGAATGGTAAAGGAAAATGAATTCTAAGTATGAATACAACTTTAACGTAGAAAGTTGTCAATATAAAGATGTATGTTCACTTTATGGAACTAAGGGTTGCAACGCTGGGTGCATACGCTTTATGGAAATGGACTACCTATTACATATGAGTAGGATACCGCTACAAAAAAGAAAACCTATCGAATTAACACCGGAGGAGGTAGACCTAGAGAGTTTTAGAAGATTAAAGCGTTTAAAAGATGATATTGTAAACTTTGTAAATGATGGTTGTAGCCTATATCTTTATTCAACTACAACCGGCAATGGTAAAACAAGTTGGGCTATTAAACTATTACTAAAATACTTTGATGAAGTGTGGTGTGGCAATGGTTTTAAGCCTAGAGGGTTATTTATTAATGTCCCTAGTTTTTTAAGGATGGTAACTGAAAACGTTACAAACCCGAGCCTAGAATTTAGGGAATTAAAAAACCTAATAGCAAATGTGGACTTGGTTGTGTGGGACGATATTGGGGCAACCAAACTAAGTGATTATGACCATAAAAACTTATTGTCTTTTATAGACCAAAGGTTACTAGCAGAAAAGGCTAATATTTACACAGGCAACCTTCCAGGGGAAAACTTACCAGAAGCACTCGGTCAACGCCTAGCAAGTAGAGTATTTTATGAGTCCTCTATTATTGAATTACAAGGGCAAGATAGAAGAGGGTTAGACCTATGATTGAATTACAACTATTAAATAAAGTATTACAAGATGGAAACCTTAACTTGTTTATTAGAAATGGCATTGATAGAACATATTTTAAGGAATTTCACCCTGAGTATGATTTTATTGTTAACCATTACAATACATACAAGCGTATGCCTGATAGGGAAACAATCATTGGTAACAACCAATTACAATTTGAATTTTTTACAGTAAACGAAAGTGAAGAGTATTTAGTTAACTCAGCAAAAGAACAATATTTATTTGATGAAACTGTTAAAACGTTATCAATTATTAGTAGTAAGTTAGAAGTTAATAGTTTTGAAGCCGTTGAATACCTAAAAAGTGTTCTACCTAACTTAATGAAACAAATATCTACTGGTGGGGTTGACCTTACAAAAGACAGGACTAGATTATATGAAATCGAGGATAAAAAGAATGGTTCATCACAAGTAATATCAACCGGTTTAAAAGAGTTAGATGAAGTAATATACGGTTGGCTTCCGGGTGAAGAACTTGTTACTGTTGTAGCAAGGTTAGGACAAGGTAAAACATGGTTGTTATTGTGGTTTGCTGTGGCTGCTTGGAAACAAGGAAAACGTGTAGGTATTTATAGCGGTGAAATGTCATCATCAAGAATTGGTTATCGTATAGATACACTAATAGCAAATTTTAGTAATAAAGATTTGTTGCGTGGTACCATTGAAGATGTAGAGGGCTATAAACAATACTTAGATACATTGGAACAAAAAGGAAACCCTATTATTGTACTAAGCAAAAAAGAACTAAAAGGTAGGGCAACAGTATCACAATTAAAGAACTTTGCTTTAACTAACAACCTTGATATTTTATGTATTGACCAATACACTTTATTAGAAGATGAAAGAGCGACTAGGGGTACAAGCAGAGCAGAGCGGTTAGAACATATTAGTAGTGATTTATTTGACGCTAGTATTGATTTAGGCATACCGATTATTGTATTATCCCAAGCAAATCGTGATGGTGATAGAGCCGATGAAGACGGTGGAGGAACACCAGATGTTAAAGATATTTATGGTTCGGACTCAATTGGGCAAAACGCTACTAAGGTTATAACGATTAGGCAAACGGGGGCAGGTTTTGAAATGTCTGTAAAAAAGAATAGAGATGATAAATTTGGACAAACGCTATTATATTATTGGGACTTTGATAAGGGTATTATAACATATATACCAAACGGAACTGATAAACAATACAACCCAAGCAAAGTTGACGATGTTCGCAAAAGATACAACGATGCAAGGGACGTGTTTTAGAAAGTGATTAAACTAACAAACAGAACAATAAATGTAGATGTTAACACCATATTACAAGCCCTATTAATTGAACTACAACAAAAAGGTATAGATTATTTACGGGTACTAAAACAAAATGGTAATAATATACAAACTTGTTGCCCCTACCATAAAGATGGGAAAGAAAGAAAGCCTAGTGGTGGTATAACAACAGTTGAAACACCAAAGGTGGAGGCAGGTGTGTTTCATTGCTTTACTTGTGGTATGGTAGCAACACTTCCGCAACTAATAAGTCATGTATTTGGCTTTACAGACGACGGTAAATACGGGGAAAAGTGGTTATTAGAAAACTTTAGTAGTTATAAAACCACTACTAGGAAAGACGTATTGGTAAAAGCCTTACAAAATTTATTTCAAGCCCCCACACAAGGGCAAAAATACGTTACGGAAGAGGAATTACAAACATATAGGTACACACATCCTTATATGTATAAAAGAAAACTAACAAACGAGATTATCGAAAAATTTGACGTTGGTTTCGATAAATCTACGAATTGCATTACATTTCCTTGCAATGATATAAATGGTAATTGTTTGTTCATTACAAGAAGAAGTGTTGTTGGTAAATTTTATAATTATCCTGCTGGGGTAGATAAGCCTGTATATGCACTAGATAAAATAGAACAAGGTACAAGTGTTATAGTTGTTTGCGAAAGTATTATAAATACTTTAACATTGTGGTCTTGGGGTATTCCATCGGTTGCATTATTAGGAACGGGTACAATGTCCCAATATGAGATACTTAGAAAATTTAATGCAAGAAAGTACATATTAGCCTTTGATGGCGATGAAGCGGGCGATAAAGCCATATTAAGATTTAAGAAAAACGTCCCTAATAAGTTAATTGACTATTACGAAATTCCAAGGGGTAAAGATGTCAATGATTTAACTTATGAAGAATTTAAAAATTTAGAGAAGAAAGGAATTTAAAAATTATGCCAAGAATTACTTACAAGGAAATTGAAAACTATCAAGGTGGAGAAAGCGACTTTTTTCAATTAAAAAATGACAAGGACACGACAGTAGTCCATTTTCTAGCGGAATCAGCCGATGACATTGACGTTATGGTTGTTCACAAAACTGTGGTAGGTGACAAAGACCGTTATGTTAATTGCTTGAGAACAAGTAGTGACCCTATTGATTATTGCCCACTTTGTGCAAACGGTAATAAACCAATGGTTCGTGTTTTTGTCCAAATGTTTGACCTAAGTGATAATAAGATTAAAATTTGGGATAGAGGGGCTAGAATTTTACAACAAATCGACTCCCTTGCAAGACGTGTAAGACCTCTTTATGCAACACCTGTTGAAATTGAACGTAATGGTAAAGCAGGAGATACAAAAACTACTTACGCTTTTTATCCGTTAGCAAATGATAAAGATTACCCAGAAAGAACACTAGAAGAATTACCTGAAAAGGTTGAAATTTGTGGTGTTGAAAAGACTATTGTTTTAGAAAAAACGTATGAAGAACTTGAGGAATTAGTTGGTGGTGGTGTTACACCTAGACAAGACACAACTCCACGTAGAGGCGCAGATGACCAACCAACAGAGGCAACTACCCCAACTCAGGCATCTTCTTCAAGATTAGGTGGGAGAAGAATTAGAAGATACTAATGGCACTATTTAATTTGCCAACAAGAGATAGCAAATCTACTTTATTAAATAAGGCAAAACAAACAACTGCTAATAAGCCTAAAACAAACTTTGCCAACCCTATGGATGTTGTAAGACAAAAGATTGGCGAAAAATTAGGCAAATATAGCAATAGTTATAAAACCATTACTAACGAATTAGAACTTGCACAATATGTTAGTAAGTGTATTGAAGACGGTGTAGTAGCAATTGATACAGAAACAACAGGGTTAGACCCCATAAGCGACACAATAGTTGGTGTTAGTTTAAAAAGTAAAAGTCAATATGGGGTCTACATACCAATTAATCACATTTCCGTATTTAGTAAACTTAGGTTAGATAACCAATTAACAGAAAAGCAGGTTGCTAAACATTTACAAACGTTAGTAGATAATACTGCCACCGTATGGCATAATGGCATATTTGATATTAGAGTGCTTTATTGGCAATTAGGTGTTAACGTTAATTCTTATAATATATATTGGGACACGTTATCTGGTTCCCACTTATTAAACGAAAACGAACAACATGGACTAAAATACTTATACAATAAGTATTGTACACCAGAAGACCAAGAAGATGAAATTTTTAAATTTAGCACTTTATTTGAAAATGGTAAGTTTAACGAAGTTCCTATTGATATTGCTACTATTTACGCTGGTCATGATGCCGACATGACATATGATATATATGAGTTTCAACATGAGTTTTTAAGTATTGATAACTATGAGCAAAACACAATATACGCGGGCTTGGCTTATGTGTTCAATTATATTGAAATGCCTATTATTAAAGTAGTTGTTGATATGGAAAACAGGGGTATTTGCATTGATACAAAACTAGCAAAAGAATTGTCCACAAAGTATAACAACCTATTAGTTCAAGCACAACAAGATTTTTATAAGGCGCTTGAACCATATATGGATGCTATATATGAATATAATAAAAGTCACAACAATGTATTAAGTGTGCCACTTAATTATGGTAGCCCAAAACAACTATCTATTTTATTGTATGATATTTTAAAGGTAAACGTTGTTGATAAACGTAACCCGAGGGGGACAGATGCTAATATACTAGAAAAACTCAACCTGCCTATTTGTAACGCAGTTTTAAGGTGTAGGGAATATGAAAAGTTAATTAATACATACATTGATAAAATACCAGCAAGCATTAACCAAAAAACGGGAAGATTGCACTGTCGTTTTAAACCAACGGGAACAGTTACTGGTCGTTTTAGTAGTAGTGACCCAAACCTGCAAAACATTCCAAAGTTTACTAAGGATGTTCGCAAGATGTTTGTCGCAAGCCCAGGTCACGTGTTGATAGGTTGTGATTACTCACAACAAGAGCCACGCATACTTGCCCATCTTAGTGGTGATGAACACTTACAGCAAGCATATCGTGATGGGAAAGATATATATGCTTGGGTTGCTAGTGTGGTTTATAAGGTTCCGTATGAAGAATGTAAAGAATTTCGACCTGATGGGACAAAAAACCCAGATGGTGAAAAAAGACGTAGCACCCTCAAAGCCATTGTATTAGGTATTATGTATAGTAAAGAACCTAAAAGCATTGCCGAAGATTTAGGAATAAGTGAAAAGGAAGCACAAAACGTGTTTGATACTTTCTTTAAAACATTCCCTAAAATAAAGAATTTTATTGACAATTCCCAAAGGGAAGCAAGAGAAAATGGTTACGTTACTACCTTGTGGGGTAGAAAACGTAGATTACCTAATATGCAATTACCACTTTACGAATTTAGTATTAACCAAAATTACATAGATAATACATTCAATCCATTAGAATTTAATAATAAACAACAAACAGTAATAAGTGAAAAAGTAAAACAATATTATATTAAGAAGTTAAATAGTTGCAAGTACACTAGTCAAAAATACACAATCGTCGAGGAAGCAAGTAAAAAAGGTATTGTTATTAAACAAAATGATTTGCTTATTAGCGACGCATCAAGACAATGTGTTAATAGTAAAATTCAAGGAAGTGCCTCAGAAATGACTAAATTGGCAATGATTGGGGTAAGTGAAAACCAACAACTAAAAGATTTAGGTTTCAGCATTTTACTTACAATACACGATGAAATTATAGGAGAATGTCCTATTGAAAATGCCAAGCAAGCATCACAATTACTAAGAAGTTGTATGGTAAAAGTCGCTGAAGACGCCCTTTGTGTTCCAATGAAATGTGATGTAGAAATTACCGAAAGGTGGACAGGGGATGTTATTGAATTATGATGGAATTAAAAGATATTCACCCAAAGATTATTGACCATCTAACAGCCCAATCTTTTATCAGTAAGTATCATTATACAAGGTGTTGCCCACAAGGAATTATTATTGCTATTGGGCATTACTATAATGATACAATGATTAATTGTATAGTATTTGCTAATCCTGTTGGTAGGTGTATGGCTTCTGGGTTGTTAGAGGGTGGAAACCAAACTAATACTTTAGAATTAGTAAGAATGGTTAGTTTAGAACCAAAACCAAAAAACCTTGAAAGTTATTGTATAAGCAATTCCCTTAAAATAATTAAGAAAGTATTACCACAATACAAGGTAGTCATTAGTTATGCCGATAATAGTATGGGTCATACAGGGTATGTTTATCAAGCGAGCAACTTTTATTATTATGGGCAATCAAGAGTTACTGATGAGTGGTACTTAGATGGTAAAAGAATGCACGAAAGAACTTTTTTTGCTAACTATGGAACAAGTAGCAAAATTAAATTAAAAGAAATGCTTGGGGACAGATTTAAAGTGGTGGAACAACCTTTAACTAAAAGCAGGTATTTTATTTTGTTACCTCAAAACAAAAAAGAGAAAAAAGAACTATTAAAAAGGGTAAAAGTTGAAATCTTGCCTTATCCGAAGTTAGAAAATAAACGTTACGATATAAAAACTAATAGTTTTGCTGGCAAAACAAATACTGTTGATACAAGAAAAAAATTATTCTAAAAGGAAATTATTTTATGGAAGTGAAATATGTTAAATATTAAAAAACCAAACACTTTATTCAAAACGGATTTAATAAAACAAAATAACAAATTAACAGATAGGTTTAATAAAATAAAATTATAGCGAGGTTATATTATGAGATTATTTAGTACAGAACAAGTAAGCAAATATCACCCAGATAAGTTTGCTGACCAAATTAGTGATGCCATTTTAGATGCTTGTTTAGCCCAAGATAAGAAAGCACGTGTTGCTGTTGAAACATTAGTAAAAGACTATACAGTTGTTTTAGGCGGGGAAATTAGCGGAAATGTAGATGTTGATTATTCTGAAGTAGTTAGAAAAGTCGCTAAAAAACTAAACTATGAAGTAAAAAATGTAATTGTATTAATAAATGAGCAATCTAGAGAAATTGCTAATGGCGTTACAAAAGACGATGATACTTTAGGAGCCGGTGACCAAGGAATAGTGTTTGGTTATGCGTGTAATGCTAATCAGTTTTACATTAATGACGCCCATTTAGTCGCTCATTTTATCATTGGAATTATTGAAGAAGATGTGGAAAAAAATCCAAACACCATTTTAAGGGGTGACGCAAAAACACAAGTAACCATTGACTTAGATACACAAAAAATTGAAAGTATTTTAATTAGTGTTTGTCATAAAGAAGGCTACTCCATAGAATATGTTAGAGAATATGTAAGTAATTTAATTGGGCAACATTTTGCAGAAGTTGCAACAATAAATCCTGCAGGGGTTTGGACAATAGGTGGTCCTGTGGCTGATTGTGGGGTTACGGGTAGAAAGATTGTTTGTGACCAATTTGGTGGTTTTTGTGAAGTAGGCGGCGGCGCTTTTAGTGGTAAAGACCCATCTAAAGTAGATAGGACAGGTAGTTATATGGCTAGAAAAATTGCTGTTGATTTACTGCATAAGTTTAATTTACAATGGTGTAAAGTTCAACTAGGTTTTGCTATTAGTGTTACAAAGCCTATATCTGTTTGTGTTTTTTGTAGCAATCCAAAACTAAATGAATTTTTATCAAACTATGTTGAAGAACATTACGATTTAACTGTCAGTGGCATGATTAAAAAATTAGACCTTTTAAATGTTAATTTTGAAAAATTAGCAGAAGGACGCACATATTTTTCGTTTGGGGGTAACGAGTATATATGGAATACCCCTAGCAACATCATATAGGGGGTAACCATGAACAATAAAAAATTAAAAGCATTAGAAGAAAAACTAACTAAAATTGCTAGTCGTATTATATGACGATGAACTAAAAGTTGGAAAACATCGTTTTGGAAAATTATTAAATAAAAAACAAAAAATTAACTTTTTTATGGAGGCTGTCAATGACAATTAAAACCAGTGTACTAAAACAACTATTAAGTAAGGCGATGCGAGCAGTTAAAAATGATAAACTGCTTCCACTTACTGGACTATTAGGCATTAATACCTTTGAAGATGGTTTTATTCAATTAACAACATACGATGGAAACAATCTTTTACTTGTTTCTAAAGAAGTTGGGTGTGAAGAAAACTCTTATTTTGTAGTAGAGGCTACTTCTTTTAGTTCCTTAATTAATAGGTTAACAAGTGACGAAGTTACATTATTGAATAAGGAAACACATTTAGAAGTAAAAAGTGGTAAAGGAGTGTATAAGTTTGACCTCGCATTTGAAGACACAGGAAAAATGGTTGAGTTTCCACAAAATGAGATGTCATTAGATAATACACATAATATTAAATTAAATGAATTGATGTATGCATTAAATATAAATGAGGCATCTGTGTCAAAAACATTTGAGCAAGCGAACTTAACAGGCGCTTACTTTGGTAATATGCTTATTACCACTAATGGTTATTTAGCGTGTTTAACAAATGTTAATTTGCAAGACGTGTTTGGCAGCCCATTATTATTTAATTATAACACCCTAAAATTGTTGCCGGTTTTTGATGGCAATGAACAAATTTGTGTTGCTGTTGATGACAATAGGGTTTGTTTATATGATAGTGAGAGCATAATTATCGGTAACTTAATGCCAGAGGTTAAAAGTTACCCAGCAGATGCATTATTAAAGTATTTACTTGAAGATTATACATTTAATATTCAGGTGAGCAAGGCGGAATTTTTAGATTCTTTAAATAGGTTGAATATTTTTGTTAAACCTTATGATAAAAATCTTATTAAATTAATTATTAAAGGGGATACCCTAACATTAAAAAGTTTAACCAATAGCGCGGAGGATTCTATTCAATTAAGTGGTGGAGATGCCAACTTTAGTTGTAACATTGACTATAATTATCTTAAACTACAAGTTGCAAGTTGCTATAATGAAAAAATTAGTTTAGGGGTTAAAAGCGGTGTTGCGATTATGCTGTTTGATGGTATTGCTACTCACATTATATCTATTGGTGTGGAGGAATAATGTCTAGAAGAAATATATTAAGGGGTTTACACAAAGCAATAAATGAATCAAAAGCGACTGATAGTGGGGCAGAACAAATGAAAATAAATTCTGCCTCACAAATTCCTATTCATGTCTTATTTTTAAATGCCCTTGAAGCAACCATTGTTAAGGAAAATACCAAACCAAACCTTACTAGTCAAACATATAAACCAAGTAGTTTGAATTGCATTAGAAATATGTACTATCAAGTTGTAGGGTTAGCATTAGGGGAAAACCTTGAGGAAGCAGATTCTAACCTTGTGGGTATTGGTGAAAGTGGTACACATCGGCATGATGATATTCAAGGTTATATCGAAAAAATGAAAGATTATGGCTATCCCTTTGAATATATAGATGTTGAACAATTTATTAAAGAAAATAACCTTACATATCTAGATGTTATTGAGAAAAAGGGGCATGAGTATAAAATTCATGATAACCTTTACAATATAACTTTTTTAACCGATGGTTTAATTCGTTGTTCTTTAGATAATAAGGTTTATGTGTTTGAATTTAAAACTGAAACATCAAAAAAGTGGTATGAACGTACAGCAGTAGATGAAAAGCACCATAATCAAGCCATTTTATATGCTTCTAGGTTTGGGTTAGATGGTGTTATCTTTGTT
>LSQX01144026.1_pt2 | contig 14173 bp, 10 predicted proteins | sample 654561 | NCBI WGS metagenome assembly LSQX01 (sample SAMN04489861, study PRJNA283612) | anaerobic digester metagenome | isolation source: 4 biogas reactors fed with cattle manure at either 37C or 55C with and... | place: Denmark: Kongens Lyngby | collected 2014
ATCCCGACCAACCTGACCGTTTTTCATTTCTTCCTCATTATACATATCAGAAACGCTGATTGCGGCAACAACATTCCCCATATGGTCAAAAATTGGGGCGCCGTAACAAGCCATATGGCTTTCAACTTCGCGATTATCGATGGAGTAACCCCGCCTTCTGACTAGCTCAAGCTCCTCTTTCAGTTTCTCAGGATCGGTGATCGTGTTTTCAGTTTTCTTATCAAACTTAATGTTGGCAATGATTTCGTCAAGTTTTTCTTTCGGCAGAAAAGCCAAAAGAGCCTTTCCGAGGCTTGTGCAATAAACCGGATGTCTGGTTCCCAAATCACAGGACGCGAGTTTTGCCTTCGGAGACTGCCATTTATAGACATAAACGACCTCGTCCCCGTCGAGAAAACCCATGAATCCGGTTTTATTGTATTTGGCAGCGACTTCACGCAAATAATGGGAGCCCAAATGAATGATGTCATTTGAGCTGACGTATTTACTGCCGATTGAAAAAGCTTTGCTTCCGAGCACATAGAGTTTCGGATTATATAAATGAGTTTCCGCAAGCTTCAATTTCAACAGCGTTTGCATGATTTCATATGTGGAGGATTTGGGTATATCCAAAGCCCTTGACAATTCAATTAATGAAGTTCCCTGAATATTGGCTGCCAAAATTTCTAATATTTTCACTGCCCTGTAAATCGTTCTGTTCATATACTCTGCACCGATAATTTTTTTACTAATTATACATTATTATTTTGGGTTTGTCAAATGGTAAGTGTAATCTTCAGGCGGGTAATCATCAATGACTTATAGTAAGTCTTGGCCACCGTTAATCTGAATGACTTTTCCGGTGATGAAGGAAGCTTTTTCACTGACAAGAAACTCGATTACGGAAGCGACTTCCTCAGGTCTTCCGAATCTTTTCATTAAAATGTTATTCTTCCATGATTCGAATAATTGCGGATTTTTCTTCTTCGTTTCGTCATGGAAGGGCGTGTCAATGGTCCCGGGGGAGACACAGTTCACTCTGATTCCGTATTCGGCCAAGTCCTTGGCGCTGGCTCTCGTAAAGGTCACCACTCCGGCCAAGGACCGTGCGCGAAACTTCTTTCATTTTCAAATCGGGCTGGTATATTTTTGAATTTTCGCCTTTATAGATGAAGAGCCGCTTATCGCTTTCCAACAATTCGCCTTTGTAGTCCTCGACCGGATCCAGTTCGGGGATTTCCCGCAATCTTTTATAGACCGATTGCATGTAAGCGTCCGATTTTCCTTCAACATCAAATACTTTTCCATCCGCAAGCACCGCGTTATGGTGCCAGGGCATGATTTCTCTGTTATATCCCTCGTCCACAATCAGGGGGATTTTTTTCTGTTCAGAATGTAACTCAAATTGTCGGGGTGATGATGCGAAAGGCTCATCACTTTATGTTTGTAAAGCCGGTAATGTTCCCAACCGATGCGCCATTGTTTGTTTCCGCCGGGAGCCGAGCATTTGATCGAAAAGACAGTCGCGTCTTCGTCCCAGCAATCGCGGAAATAAAACAAGCCCAAATTGGGAAAATACCTGGTTCTCGGCAATTCGGACAAACCTCTGGCTTTCACATCCGGATCGTACCAAAGGAATTCCAAATCCGCTTCGAATAAAATCCCCGGTTTCACATGGCTTTCCAAGGCTTCCCGGTAAAGATATTTCTCCAAAACCAGTTCCGCGAGGGTCTGCGCGTAACCGTCCCCGTATTCGCTGGCGACTTTATAATAAACCGCCGGAACATGTTCCCGGGGGCACGACCGTGCTCAATTCCCAATGGACGGCTTACAATATTCTTGTTGAAAACAATACCATCGTCCAAAGCACGCAAGCAATCCTCTTCTGCGGAAAATATTCTTACCATGCGAAAGACGTGGTATTGAAAAACAATTTGATCGTCGCAAAACAGAACGAAGCCGCGTTCAGATTCGACAAAGCCCCGGACAACGCCATTTACATCAATAATTTTGCCTATGCGTCAAAACTGACGGATCACCGCGGCAACCTCCAGCTTGATAACATTGAAGGGGTTGCCTTCAGCACCAAGCTTCCCGACCTTTCCCCCGACGGGCAGGGCTTGCTCTTGCAGCCGGGCATCGGCGCAGGGAATTTGAATGTCCTGGACGACGGGGATTGCGGAACGACTTGGCAATAAAGAAAGCCGTTGCTTGAAAGCAGCGGCTTTCTTCCAGAACTTAAAAATGCCGTGTATATAATTTCCAAAATAATGCATAATAGTAGCGGAGGCGATAAAATGAATCAGAGTCAACTCACACAGAAAGAAAAATTGTTGTTGCAGGATTTGAAAAGCCAGGAAGAACTATGCATCAAGAAATACAGCAAGTACATGAACGAGGCCGGAGACGAAGTGCTGAAGCAATTGTTCAGGCAACTGGGCATGAACGAAGAACAACATCTGAATACAATCAACCAGATTCTTTCGGGTCAGACACCGGTCATGCAAAGCGGCGGCCAGGCACAGGGCCAGCAGCAATCGGGACAGAGCACCCAATTCACCCCCACTTCCGACTTGAAATCTCCCAACGCGAGCCAAAAAGACTTTGACCTCGTCCAGGATTTGCTCAGCACGGAAAAATACGTTTCCGCAACCTACAACACGGCTATCTTCGAGTTCAACAACACCCAAATCAGGAAGACTTTGAACCACATCCAGAAGGAGGAACAGGAACACGGAGAATTGCTTTACAACTATCTGAAACAGAATAACGCTTATCCTCTCCAAGTTTAAAAAATTTATGAACCTAGTTTCATAAATTTTTTTTTTGGCGGCACTCCGCCGTTTTTTTTGCCTTTTTTTTGGAAAGGTTTGTAAAAAAATGGGGAAATATGTTATAATTTTACAAAAAGCCGTTCTAGAATTCTATGGAAGGAAAATTTGACGAGGAGATTTATGCAGGAGAAACAGATTAGACGCTATCAGCTCTTGTTGAAACTTCGGAAGAGAAAATTACTAAACACGGCAATCATACTAATTGTGATGCTTGCGGTTTATTGGGTCGTCCAAATTTCCGCCAATAACACGGGACAACTGACTTACGCGCACGCAATGTACGTTCCCATTCTTTACGCAAGTTTCGTTTACAACAAAAAAAGAAGCTGGGTTTTCGGTTTGTTGGGCGGCCTGCTACTGGGGCCGTTGCTCAAAATCGATCAGCATATGATGAATTGGCTTTTCCGCTTATTCGTTTTTGTCGCAATCAGTTTTTTGAGCAGTTTAGCTATCGACGAACTCAGGGAAGATTCGCGCCTTTTTTCCGTCAACCAGACCACCAACATCCCGAATCAGAACCTTTTGAAAAATCCGGGGATTTACATTGATTACGTGCAGCCGCACACGATCTATTCGGTTCTCATCAACAATTGCGCGAATCTGATCGACCTTTTCGGAATCGATTTGTACGAACAGGTCCTGATCAAAATCTATGGGAACCTGACCGAAGTTTACGGAAAAAAAAACGCTCATCATGCAGCCTGAGCGGGACGTGTTCTGGATCATGGAAAGAACCAAGGATCCGGAAACGGATTTCAAAAAGCTCCGCGAAACCCTTGACAGGCAGATCGTGCTCGGCGAAATCAACATCTATCTGGAATTCACCGTCGGCATCCACACGGTTCCCGGCAGAGAAGCCTTTAACATCGACAACTACTACCGCGCGGACATCGCCGCCCGCTTCGCCCACAAGTCTTCCCAGTTTTCCGCACACTTCCGCGACGAAATGATCAACCAGCACCAGCAATTCGACCTCATCGGCGATTTCTTGGACAGCCTGAGAAAGGGAGAACTCTATCTTGCCTACCAACCGATCATTGATCTGAAGAGCGGCGAGGTCGCCCATTTCGAAGCCCTGATCCGTTGGGAGCACCCGAAGAAAGGTTTGATCAGCCCTGATTTTTTCATCCCCCTGATTGAGGAAACCCACCTCATCAACGAACTCACCGCTTTCGTAATCAAGGAAGCGGTCCGGCAGATGCTCCACTTTCAAGAGCAGGGGCTGGCAGTGAAAACCTCGGTCAACATCTCCGTCAAAAACCTGCTCAGCGAGGAAGCGGTCGCCGACATAAAGAAGGCGGTGAAGGAAGCGGGAATATCTCCCGGACACATCACCCTGGAAATCATCGAAACGGAAATGCTTTCCCGCTCCGAGGTAACGAGGGAACAACTTTCGAAACTGAAAGCGGAGGGCTTCAAAATCGCCATTGACGATTTCGGAAAGGGCTATTCCTCGATGGGGTACCTCACCGATTACCAGATCGACATTTTAAAAATCGACAACTCCTTCAGTTCTAAATTAGGGAAGGACGAAGCTTCCGGGAAGATTGTGAAAACCTTGATCGAATTGGCCCATGAATTGGGGCTGAAAGTGGTCTGCGAAGGCGTCGAAGACGGGGAAGCGCTCGCCATAATCAAAGATTTCGGAGCGGATTTCGCGCAGGGGTTCTACTACGCGCAACCGATTCATGGCCAAGAAATCCTTTCCTGGTATAAAAAACATTCCGAAAAAAAATTCACTTAAAAAAGGCTAACATACAAGCAAAAAGGGCCATCGCCAATATGCTAATACCGAGGAGCTGATTTTTTTGAGACTTTGCTGCTGTTGCCGGCGCCGTGGTTTGGGCGCGTTTGTCCTCCTTGTATTGGCTCTCATCATTCTCCTGGCAGGCTTTGCCCGCGAGGGGGAATTCGGCGGTGATGAAGACGATTCAGAAGATAAATGAGAGAAGCCGCTCCGTGGGTGGAGCGGCTTTTTTTATGCCAGAATGGCGGAAAGTATTTCCTGGCTCGATCCGTCCAGCATCGAGCATTTGAAAAGGCAGACCGTGTTTTCATCCAGAAGCGCGGAAAGCTTCTTTTTGAAATCTGCGTCGCTCTCGGCTTTGATCACATTTTCCGGAGACATCCCCAGTCNNTCTGAGCGCGAAATCCGCGATGGCGGCCGCCGCGCTGTCCTTGGTGATCAAAACATCGGTTTCTAAAGCGACCACCATTCTCGCAACTCTTTCATAATACTTTCGCGTATGTCTTCCCAGATAGGAAATCCGACCGAAGGCCGCCACCTTCTTCTTCCCCCCGCCCACATCCTTAAGCACTTTCAGGGCAGCTTCCGCGGAAGTGGGATTCGAGCTCCAGGTGTCATCGATGATGACGCTTCCGTTGATACCCCGCCTGATTTCCGTATGGCTTCGGAGGGGCCGGTACCTCGCAAGCGCTTTGACGGCTTCCTTCAAATCCAATCCGAGAACCCGGATTGCGGCCAAGGCAGCGAGCGCATTGTAGACATTGTGTTCGCCCAGTCCGGGAACATGGACTCTGATCCGCCGGTTTCGGAAAACAAGCGTGAAATCCATCCCGTCCCCCGCGTAAGCGATGTCCTCCGCCCGGAAATCAGCCTCCTTTTTGATTCCGAAAGTGACAATCTTGCCAGCAAAACGGCTGAAATCGAGCCTTTGGATGTATTTGTTGTCGCGGTTGATGATGAGCGTTCCCTTACCGAGGCCGGTCAGGAGTTCCCCCTTCGTGCGGATGTAATTGTCCATTGTTTTGCACCAATTGAGGTGGTCGATGCCGATCGTCGTAATGATGCCGATTGTCGGTTTGAAAAATTCGCATTCGTAAATCAGCTGGCCGGGATGCGTGATTGCGGTCTCGAAAACCGCATATTCGGTGGCGTCGTCAATCCGCATCAAATAATCATTCATGTAGCGGAGGGCATTCTTGCTGCTTTCGGTGGCGACGACGCGGTGCTTGCTCGCAAGTATCTGCGCGATCATTTCTTTGGTCGTCGACTTGCCGCAGGTTCCGGTGACCGCGATCACAGGTATCTTAAACAGGCCCCTGTAGAACCGCACGAATTTGTCATAGGCCTTCCTGACATTCTTTACATGGAGCACCCTTTCCGCGCCCCCCATCCCCTTGAGCAGGGGCTGGTCGGTCACGACATAGCAATCCAACTTTTCAAATCTCTTCGCGTCCAATGCTTTCGCTTTGTTCAGGTGGAAGACGAGCGTGCCGTTTGCCATCTTGGTGATGTCGTTCGTCACATGGCGGATTTCCGCTTCGTCCCCGGGTCCGGGGGGAAGCCCCAGAACTGTCTTAATTACCTTCAATTTCAGTTTTTTCATGCTTCTCCTTGTTTTCCGCTAAATAAAGCGCATAATCGATTGCGTTCTTGGCGGTTTGGACTTCAATGAACACATGTCCCGGTCGCCAATTCACCTCATAAATCCATATATGCCGATCTTTGTCCAAGCCGACATCGATTGCCAATTCGTCAAAACGATGCGGATAGAGCGACTCAAAATGTTCCACAAACCCCAGCGCGAACTCCTCAAGCTGTTTTCCGATTTTGGGACCCTCATCTCCGAATTCGCGGCGGAGAAAGGAGGCCAGTTCCACCATCTGCGAGCCCTGGCTCAGATTGGTGATCAGACGCTCCTTTGAACCGATTCTGGGGAAGATGGCCGTCGCCGTCCATTTGCCTTCACGGTTCTTCTGCAGATGGAGGCGGAAATCATAGGGCTCGCCGGTTTTCAGGCGGCACTCGATGAACTTCTGCACAAGCATCGGCCTTTTTTTCATTAAGTTTTCCACAAACTTCAATAGTTTCTGCTTCCGAAAGTGGAGTTTTTTGCGTCCGATATGGACGAGGTATTTGCCCTTCTTTTCGACGCCGATCACGTCTTCGCCGTGGTGGCCGCGGACGGGCTTGAGCACCGTTTTGCCCTGCTCATCCAAAAATGCGAAGATCTCTTCCCCCGCCGTCAGCACTTTATATGGTATGACATGGGCTTTGTATTTTTCCCCGGCGAGTATCTTCCGGTAGACATTCGCCTTGGTACCGACGGGGTGGCTTGTGAAAGGGAGGAGGGTTTTCAGACGGTCTTCGGTTTCCTCCTGGAAGGGAGTGTTCTGGTTGGCGGCGTTGATGACGACATCGGGAAAGGGGAAGCGCTTCGTAACCCATCTCCCGTTGGAATAATGCTTTCCCAGTATCTCCTTTTTCTCAAAATCAACTCCTTTGGCCGTGAAATAAAAAAAATCATGCCCTTCGTGCCTGGCGATCGTGGAATAAAGATAGGCTCTCGACACCTTGTTCTGATCCTTGCGGATGTGAAACATGCCTATTAACATTATCCTACCCCTTTTCTTTATCCGCTTTATTGTATGACCGAATTTCTTTTTTGTCTGGACGATTGAACCTGACTGGGTATTCTCACATGCTAAATCATGAATTTTTCATAAGATATAGAAGAATTCCTAAAAAAAGGAAGGATCATTATCGAAGTCATCATCTTTTTGGGAACGAAGAAATCCGGCTCCAGCCGCGATGCTCTGCGGGCGGCGGAAAACCTTGGTTACTTCACCTGCCTATTTACAAAAAACCCCCGGCAGGTTTTCGACCGCCATTCCTTCCCGGAAGTCCACATCATTGAGTATTGCGACCTGGATGACATCAATGCCGTGCGCGGAACCATCCGCTACCTCTTACACAATTCTCTGAACATCAAGGCGATCGTGAGTTTCATCGACCCCTACTGCGCGCTCGCCGCCCGGCTGGCAAAAGAGTTCGGCGTCGAGTGCTTCACGCACGAAGCCATGGAAATCATGGAAAACAAACTGAAGACAAGGGAATTATTGCGGGGAAGCCCCTACAACCCGAAGTTCATGGTCGTCTCGGAAGAAAGCGAAAACGAAAGGGCAATCAAGAGCCTGCTTCCGGCCGTGATCAAATACATCGATTCCAACGGTTCCCGGGACGTTTATTACTGCGAACGCTATTCCGATTATTTAAGAAACAGTCGGAAACTCTTCAAGCAATATCCCGGCGGAACCTTCGTTTTGGAAGAATACCTCGAGGGCACGCAGTTCATTGTTGAAGTGTTGGTCGAAGACGGGAAAACCAACATCGTCGCCGTCGTCGAGCAGGAAATCGAATACGTGAACGAACATTTCATCGTCACCGGCTATAATCTCTTGATCAACTATTCGCGCTCCTACTTCGAAAGATTGAAAAGATGCACCGAGGAAATCGTCAAGATCTACGGGCTCAAAAACGGACCCTGCCATCTGGAAATGCGGCTGACGAGGGGGGGCTGGAAATTGATCGAAATCAATCCCAGGATTTCCGGAGCGGGTATGAACCAAATCATCTCCATCGGTTTCGGAATCAATCTGGTGGGAGAGACGCTGAAACTGGCCGTCGGCAAGAAAATCGATCTGGGACCCAAACAATTCAAACATGTTTTTGCGGAATACGTCATCCTTGAAAAAGCGGGAATTCTTGAGAAAATCACCGGCAGAAACGAAGTGCTTTCCAGCCCCGGAGTCGAATTCGTTTACGTCAAACCGCGGAAGGGGACCTATCTTTCGCCTCCGCAATCCCTGGGCGGCCGCTATGCCTATGTGATCGCAACCGGCGCCACGGAAAAGGAGGCGCGGAGAAATGCGAAAAACGCCGCCGAAAAAATTGTCTTTCACTTGCTTACCGAGTGACAACGCAAACATTTAACTGGCTCGGGTTAAGTGTTTTTTTATTGGCACATGTGTTATAATAAATCAGACTGGCAAAAACGCACGCAGATTTGTTATATAAGAGAGGATGCCATGGCCAAATTAGAAAAATCATTCCAAGCATTAAAGAAAGGCGACGAAAGGGCGTTTTCGGAAATCTACCGGAAAACGCATCGTCTGTTCTACTATACGGTCTACCAAATATTGAAGGACGAGGAAGCTGCGAAAGACATCCTCCAGGACGCCTATCTCAGAGTGCATAAAAAAATCTCCTCGTACCGCAGCGGTTCCCCGAAAGCCTGGATCCTCACGATTGCCCGGAATCTCGCCATCAACGAATACAACCGCAGGAAGCGGGTCGTGTTCCTCGAGGAAGAGAAAATCGATTACTTTTCCGGAGAACCGAGAAAAGACACTCCCCTGATCGACCTCGCGGCGAAAAACCTTCCCGAGGATGAATTCATGATTCTGATGCTCTGCGTCTGCGAACGTTACAAAAGGCGGGAGGTTGCGGAAATCATGAAACTTTCCGTAAGCGGCGTGACCTGGAAACTGAACCGGGCTTTGGATAAACTGAGGAAACTCGCAAAGGAGGCGGAATTGTGAAAAGAAGCGAATTGAAAAAGAGATTGCGCGCGGAAAGCCGAATTTTTGTACCCGAAATCAATCTTCCTTTCATGCAAAAGGCGGAAAAGAAAAAAGGCATCAAAGCCCTCTCCTTCTCCCTTGCGGCAGCCCTCCTCCTGATCATTTCCCTCATCCTCACCCTCAGAGTCGTTACGCCGAAACCAGCGCTCCTCGTGCTTGAAGTCAACCCCGCTTTCGAAATCGAATTCAAAGCAGAAAAAGTCCTCACCGTCCGGCCACTGAATCTCGACGCCGCCTTCGTTTTGGAAGAGGCGGAACCGGGGGAAAGCCTGGATGAAGTTCTGGAGGCGCTCCTCCGCAAGGCGCGCGAACTGGGCTACCTAGGGGACGAAGCGGAGCTCTCTTTCATGGCCGTCGCGGGGAAACAAAAAACCGAAGACGGGTTGAACGAAAAAATTCACAGAATAATCCAAGCCCTCCTCCAGAAAAATGCCTGGAACTTCCGCCTGAGAAACGGAAGGGCGGGGCTAGAGGAAGAAGCGAAGCGACACGGAATCAGCCCGGGGAAAATGGCGCTTGTTAAAAGGGCGCTGGCAGCCGACGGGAATCTCACCCTGGAAGGGGCCCTGCTGCTTTCCCCCAAGGAACTGAACGAGATCCGGGAAAATTACCGAGTTGAGGAACTCCAAGAATTCCAGAAGCAATACCGCGAAACCAAGCAAAGAATCGAAGCGGATATCGAAAAAACCCTGGAAACGAAAGCGCAGACAAGCAAAGCGCTCCGCGAGAAGCTAAAGGCTTACAAACAAGCGCTCGCGGGCGGGGGGAACGCCCGCCTCAGGAAGGAAATTTCCATCTACCTCGAAACCGCCTTCCCCGGTTATGAATTCAAAAGCAGACCCCTCAATTTGCGGGGGCGGATAGAGGAATTACTTGCGGAAGCGGAAGCGATTGAGGCCTTCTTTGACGAAGCGGTTGCGGAAATCATCGCCGCCGAATACCACCTCTTCCATAATGAAATCAAAGAAAAGCTGAAAAACAAGGATTTAAATTTTGATTTTGAATTCCAAAAGGAAGTCGCTTTCGACCAACTGATCAAAAAATACCGGCGCGGACTTTCCGGAAGGGAAATCAGAATCTACATGCTTGCGGAGCAGATTTATGCGCTGGCCAAAGAAAACGGGCGCTTTGAGAAAAGAATCGAAAATCTCTACCGCCAATATCAAAAGCATTTGGAATACGCAGGCGAATTCCGAAATTCCGATTACATAAAAGAATTCGAAGATTTCTACCTAGAATACAGAAACAAACCGTGAAATTAAAATTTTACTGGCAAAAACGGCCTCCAGTTTGTTATATGGTCGGAAAGGAGAAATGCGATGAAAAACATTAAATTCATATTTTCTTTTTTGTTGTTCTTTCTATTCCTCGCGGTTCTTTCCGGCTGCGAAAATGAAACATATGCGATTCCGCATGCCTTCGTCACGATTGACATCAATCCTTCGGTCGAAATCATGACCGGGGAGGACGGCTTGGTTGAAGAAGTGAATGCTTTGAACGACGATGCGGAGTTGCTCCTCTTCGAAACTGATTTTGAAGGAAAGGATCTCGGGGAAGTTCTGGACTCGATCATCGAGCTCGGGGCCGAACTCGGTTACATCGACCCCGAACTTGAAAATGAAATCATCGTCACCGCGGAAGCGGATGATGAAGAAAAAACCGAGGATCTGGAAAGAAAAATCATTGCCAGAATCCAGAAATTCATCAGGAAGAAAACCATCAAAATGAAGATCATCAGGGCAAGGGAGGCAGCCTCCGAGGAATTGTTGCAGAAGGCGGCTGAACTCGGCATCTCCGTCGGAAAACTGAAACTCGCTTATTTCGCGGTTTCGCTGAGCGAGGATCTGAGCCTTGAAGAGGCGGCGAAGATGAGCGTCCGCGATCTGAACGCCATTGTCAAAGAAACCCGCAGAGAAATGAAATTTTTAAAAGAAGAATTCAAAGATCTTTATTTTGAAATCAAAGAGGAATTGAGAACCTGCCTCTTCATCGAAAGGGCGCGGCTGATCAATGAATACATCCAAGCGGCACCGGACGAAGTCTTCGCAAACTTCATGACCGAATTTGTTGATGCGGAAGCGATCAGGACGGCTTACCAAGCTTATTGGAATGAACTGTCCGCTTATGAGCCGGAAAAAGCCAGCATTCCCGATGCCCTGAAAAAAGCCAAACAAGAGTTGGAAGAGCAGATTAAAGAACTGCTCAATAACGGCTCCATGAAGGAAAAGCGGGAAGCTTTCATAAATCTCAAAGAACAACTGCGGGAAATCAAAGAACAAATCAAGGAAGCGGTCGGCGCGGAAGGCGGTTTCCGCGGCCTCGGGAACATGCGTTTCCGCCATCTCCGCGAACTGAACAAAATACGGGAAAAATACGCGGGAGTCTTCCTGGAACTGGGAATCGACTTGGATGAGCTGGAAGAATTCGTCCTTGAAAAAATTAAGGAAGAATTTACGGAAATCCAAGAACGCTTAACCAATGAATTCCAGAAAAAGCGGGAAGAACTGCAGGACCGGGCCCGCGAGCACCAGGAATTCCTGAAAAAGGAAAGGGAAATGCTGCGGGAAACACGCAAAAAAGGAAAAAATAAAGGTCGGGATTGAACCGACCTTTATTTTTTGAATGAGGGTGTCAAACCCCTTTCATAATCGAGGAGGGAAAAATCCCAAATGTCCGAGGACCAACCCAAAACCTCCAGGTAAAAACCAGTTTCATTCAATTCGGCCAAACCGGCATGACTTTGCCCGGGGAATTTTTTTTCGTTGCCGTTCATTTCGAAGAGCGCGTCATGGGCGAGGTAATTGTTTTCCGCTGTCGTTTCTTCGGAATTTGCGAAACTGTCCAAAACTCCGCTTCCGCTGAGGGAAAAACTTCCTGAGACGAGATTTCCCCGCAACAGGACGGAAAGAGCCCTGCCGGATATCCCCGCAAGCGCAGCTTCCTGGGATTGAACCCGAAGAGAGACTCTTATCTGGCAGGAGGCAATTTCCGCGCGCTCTGCCATTCCGATTGCTCCCCCCGCAGCAATCCCTTCCCCGGACGCGATGATGGTGCCGTATAGATTGCAGTCGGTGATTTTTGCCCGGCTTGCCCTTCCGCACAATGCCCCGGCAGCCGCGGCATTGCTTGCATGAATATAGAAATCCGCCAACTCCAGGTTCATGATTTCGCCGCTGAATTCCGAAAACAACCCCGCAAACCCATTGCCCGTGACGACGGAAAGGTTATTCAGGGTATGTCCGCCGCCGTCCAAGATGCCGCTGAACGGGCGCGGCTCCCAAACGGATTGCGCGAGGTCGATGTCCGCGGCCAGACGGTAATGATGACCGGCTTCCAGAGCCAACAAATCCTCATGGGAATGGAGCGTGCGCGGAGAAAGCGTCCGGAGGAACATGATCTCCGCCTCAACGCCGCTGACCGCAAGCCTTGCCGAGCCCCCCGCAAGCCCGTAGGTGAGCTCAACCAAAGAAACTTTTTTGAATATTTCCGAATAATCGGAAATCTCCGCCTTCCAAGGCAGCGCAACCAGGCCGTCGTCAAGCTTTTCCATTTCATCAGCGCCGTAAACGATGGTTTCTCCCGAAAAATCCAGAACCGCTTCCGTAACAAGATAACCTGTTTCGTTTTTCAATTCCAGATAAAGCCAATCCCCGTCTTCAACCCCGATCCTTCCCCCTTCCGAATACAGCCTCACGACTTCCAGCTCGCCCAGGATCATGATCTCGCTCCGGAAAGTTTCCGAAAGTTCCTGCTGCACTTCTTCTCCGCAATGATCGTATTTCAACGCCGAGATTTCGACTTCGTAAAGGCCGCCTTCCGTTTCCGGGCGGATGCTTATGATGCCCGTGTCCCCGTCCTTGCCCAAAACCACGGGCACTTCCGCTCCGTTCACAACACAGGAGGTAATCGCAGTGCGGGAAGGGTTCTCAAAAAAGATCCGGGCATGGATTTCCTCACCGACCCGCGGCAGATCGGGCACCAGGAAAACCAGATCGCGGACGGCGACGGGCAGGGGCAGAGTCGCCCTTTCCGAAACGAACCGCAATTCCCTGAGTCCGTGCCCGTCGTTCAAATCATATTCATAAAAAACCGTGATTCCATAAAGGGTGTTTGCTTTCAGGCCGGAGAAACTAAGCGCGGTTGAGATTTCCCGCTCTTCAAAAACCAGTTCTTCTCCTTCATGGAGCGCCACGCTTGCAAGCTCCCCCGTCCCGTCCGGATCATGAACCTCGATCTCAAAATCAAAATGGGAGTACCCCGCAACAAAGTTTTCAATCGCTATTCTCGGCGCCTCCAGCGCTTGGGTTTCCACAGGAACGGAAACGGATTCCGTCCTCTCCCCTAAGCCGTCTTCCAGATCAAAAACATACTCCGCTTTCAAAAAGTATTCCTTTCCCGAAAGGAGTTCCGTAAAGAAGGCCTCGGTTTCGGGAGACTTCTCCTCCTGGAGAATTCCATCCAGATAGAGTTCGATTTTCGTAATCCTGCAGACGGAATCGGGATCCGTGATTTCCAAGCCATAGCGGAAAGACCTTTTTCCCGTTTCCGAAATCTTTATTTCGACTTCGGGCCTTTTTTTAGGCGTTTTTATGAGCATTTCTTCGACGGCAAAGCGCTCCCCGTAGCCGTAGGTGACCTTGAGCAGGTATTCCGTCCCTGAGGCCAAACCGGAAAAGAAGCGTCCATCTTTGTCGAGACTCGCAGCCAATTTGCCGTTTTGAAGGAGTTCGATCGCCTGGATGCTGCCCTCGTTTTCTTTGTCGTTCACGATCAACTCAAAGGCAATGTAATCCGCTCCGCTTTCCGGATTCGCGATTGCGATGATTTCCTCCGAACGGAAATTGTCCTTGCAGAAGATGAGGAGCCGCTTGCCTGCGCCGTCATATACGTCGCAGACAGCCGCGACCGCAAATTCATACAATGCACTTGCTTCCAAACCCATGAACTTGATTACGTTATCTCCCGGCTCCAAC
>LSQX01005451.1_pt1 | contig 14172 bp, 8 predicted proteins | sample 654561 | NCBI WGS metagenome assembly LSQX01 (sample SAMN04489861, study PRJNA283612) | anaerobic digester metagenome | isolation source: 4 biogas reactors fed with cattle manure at either 37C or 55C with and... | place: Denmark: Kongens Lyngby | collected 2014
GGCGCAAAGACATTTCCGGATGTTCGCACGCGTGGAAAGCAGCTACTGCTTCCCGGCCGAAATCGCACACGGGGCCGTCCAGGATATTTTTAACCGCAAAATCGATTATATCTTTCTGCCCCACTTTCGAGATATGGAAAGTTATGAAACGATTGCGCCGGCCAATTTCTGCCCCATCACGCAAAGCCTGCCTTATTACATCAAAAAAGCTTTCCCGGAAATTCCGGACGAAAAATATTTAGCGCCGGTGGTCAGCTTCATGTACGGCATTGAAAAAGCCTCCGAATCTTTCATCGCAATGGCCGCAACGCTGGGATTTCCTGAAAGTGAGGCCAAAACAGCCTTTAACATCGCTTACGAAAAACAAATGGAATGTTTCGCCCGTTTTTCTGAATTGGGTAAACAGGCGCTTGACGCGGCTCGTCAGGCCAAACGATCGGTAATTGCGATTCTGGGACGTCCCTATAATTCTTTTACCGCCGACGCCAACATGGGCATCCCCCGGAAATACACCTCCCGCGGTTATTCGGTCATCCCGTTCGATATTCTTCCCTTCGAGGATCAGTCCATATATCCCAACATGTACTGGTATTACGGCCAGCAGGATATGAAAGTCGGCACTCTTTTGAAAAACGAGGACAACATCTTTCTCACCTATATTTCCAATTTTTCCTGCGCGCCCGATTCCTTCATGCTGCATTATTTGAAGTGGATCATGGGCACCAAACCGTTCCTGATCCTGGAGCTGGATTCGCATACCGCCGACGCCGGTGTTGATACGCGCATCGAGGCGTTTCTGGACATTATTGAAGGATATCGCTCCAAGCTCACGAATATCCGTGAAGAACGGTATGATAATGGTTTGCGTTTTATTAACAATCCGGGTGAAGTCATCCACATCAAAAATGACATCACCGGCGAAAAGATACCGATTAAAAACAATCCGCGCATTAAACTGCTCTTATCCAACATGGGCAGACTCTCGGCGGAACTGGTCGGCGCAACGATTCGCGGACTGGGTATCAACGCGGAAACCATGCCCGTGCCGGATATCTATACACTGCAAATGGCGCGCAATCACGCTTCCGGCAAGGAATGTCTGCCGTCGCATCTCGTTCTGGGCAGCGCTCTCAAATATTTATCTTCCGAGAAATATCGTAAGGATGAAATCTATATTCTGTTCGTACCCACAACAACGGGACCCTGCCGGACCGGCCAGTACTTTGTCTTCTACGAAAACCTTTTCAAGGATTTGCGCCTCGAAAATGTGGTGGTCTTCACGATGGATTCGGACAACTCCTACACCGAACTGGGACCTCAATTCACCAAATATGCCTGGTGGTCGGTTGTTATCGGCGACTATATGAAAGATGTTGAAACATCCCTCAGAACATGCGCGGCCGATCCGATTGAGGCCATAAAAATGTATGATCAGATCTGGCAGAAGATGCTCGGCGTCGCCGAAAAGGATATCACCAGAGTCCTTCCCGAATTGAAAGACATTGCCGGCACGATTTCTCAAATTCCGCTGGCCCGGAAAATGAACGATTGCCCGAAAGTGCTGATTGTGGGAGAAATCTACGTCCGGCGTGATGATTTCGCCGTTGATGAATTGATTCAGCAATTCAGCAAGCACGGCATCGTTGGCAAAGTATCCAGTGTCGCCGAATGGTTTTACTATTGCGACTTTGTCCGGCATTACGAACTCAAAAAGAAACTGAATCTGGCACCGTGGTACCGGCGCATATTCACCCGTGAATTTCGGGATATCATCAACTGGAAGATTGAACATGCGTATAAAAAAAATGTTGAAAAAAATATCCGTAATACATTGAGTACAACCGGCCTCGTTCCTCATACACCACATGATATGCAGGAAATTATGAAAAACACTGAAAAACATTTCGTCGGCCTGGAGTTGCATTCCGAAATCAGCGTCTCCAGCGGCGTTGCGGCGACCGCGATGATGGACGGCTATTCGGGCATTGTCAACATCTCGCCATTTGCCTGTCTGATCGGCCGCGTGATCGAGGGACTTTTCACCCCCTGGGCGAGAGAAAGAAAGTATCCGGCCATCTCTATTGAAATCGACGGCAACCTTCTGCCCCCCAACGTGCTTTCCAAGCTGGAAATCTTTATGCTGAACGTCAAACGATTCCGGGGCAAAGGCGACAGCCATTCCATGGTGGAACAGGACGGCGCCAGGTCCGTTGCCATTGATCATAAGATCATCCGCTGAGTCCACATGAAAAGACCTCCCTCGTCAGCTACACGGGGGAGGTCTTCCTGCCAGGATCCTTCACTATGGTCTTCTGCTGCGTCAGGCTTTTTGGGGCGCTTTAAGCAGAACAAACGCCATCACCATGCCGACAACCGCCAGTACGGCCGTGGGATAAAATGCATAGGTATACGTTCCAAAGACGTCCTTGGCCTGACCGGAGATAATGCCGCCGATGATAGCGCCCACGCCGTATGCAAAAAAGACTACGCCGTAGTTGCGCGCATAATTTTTCATACCGAAGAACGTCGCCGTGGCCGTAGGAGCGATAGCCAGCCAGCCGCCGAGGCACAGCCAGAAGCCGATGAAGCTGAGCGTATAAAGCAATGTGTCCCCTGCCTTGGCCACGATCATAATAACCGATACAACAAGGATCAGGATCAAGTTAAGGATGGTGGCATTGCGGGGCGCGATTTTGTCCGTCAAGAAACCAAAGAGAGGACGTCCCAACGCATTGAAAATCGCGAATACGCCGACGAGCGTCGCTGCCGTTGCGTCAAGTATATTGATAATTTCCTTCCCGACTGGTTTGGAAATACCGATAGCCATCAGTCCGGCAATCGACCCGATCAGAAAGCAGAAAAACAGTCCCCAAAATGTCGACGTTTTCACCATTTCTCCGGGAGTGAAATCATTTGCTACAACTGCTCCTGCGGCAGACTTCCAACCTGCCGGAAACCAGCCGGTTGCGGGGAACTTGAAAGGAAGACTCAGAACAACCAGAATAATTCCGAATGCAATACCGAAATACAGGAAGGTGTTCGACAATCCCACAGAAGGAATCAAGACAGAGGCCAGTTTGCCCGTGATCAGAGCGGACCCGCCGAAACCGGCCAGCGTCAATCCGACAGCCAGTCCTTTTTTATCCGGGAACCACTTTGCGCCCATGGCCACAGGACAGCCATAGACGAGGCCAACGCCCGATCCAGCAATCACACCATAGGTCAATGTCAGCACCCAGATATTCGGCGTAAAACTGGATAAAAGCCAACCTAATCCAACAATAATACCGCCAATGATTCCAAGCCTGCGCGGCCCCAATTTTTCCATCACGCGCCCGCCGAAAAACATGGTAACGGCAAAAAACGCCAGAAAAACCATAAAAGGCAGGTTCGCCATAGATGCGGAAACGTTAAAGGCTTTTCTTACCGGCGCGAGGAAAATACTGTAGGCGTAAACCGCCCCTAGACACACGCACATAATCAACCCCAGAACCACAAAAATCCATCTGCCGCTTGCGGCAGGCATGCCAAAAACCTTATCATCAGAGCTCATGCAGTACCTCCCCGAAGAATTAGTAAATATTTCAATGTTGAGCTCATATAGGTTTACATTTCAAGAGTCAATAAAAATGTCTTCAATTTTGTTATAAAATTTCATCATCGACAATTGACCGTTTTGTGGTAGAGGACATCTGTAAAAACCGGGGCGCAAAATGATGGGAGATAAAAAAATGAACGCGAGCGGAATTATTCTCGCCGGCGGAAAAAACACGCGGATGGGACAGAATAAATCGTTTCTGAGCATTAACGGCGAGCGACTGATTGACAAAACCCTGAACCTCTATCGACAAATCTTTACCGATATTATTATCGTCACCAATGACCCTCTTTCCTATATCGAATTTACCGATGCCGCTATTGCCACGGACATTTACAGGGGGAAAGGTCCGCTCGGAGGAATCTATACCGGTTTGTTTTATGCAAAAAATGATTACGCTTTTGTCTGCCCCTGCGACATGCCTTTCTTGAAGAAAGACTTCGTCGACTATCTCCTTGCACAAAATGGAAAATGCGATGTGATCGTCCCGGAAACAGCCGAAGGCTACCAGCCTCTGCACGCGGTTTATTCACGCAATTGTCTTCCGTCAATTAAAAGGCTTCTGTTGATGGACAAGCTCAAGATCACAGGATTTTATCGGGACATGCAGGTTCTGCCAATCAGCGAAGAACAAATTCGTCCCTTTAATGAAGACGGCAGTCTTTTTCAGAATCTGAATACGCCGGAGGAACTGGAAAAGGTGCAAGGCAGAACATAAATGTTCAAATACTTCCGTCAATTAATTCATTGAATCTTTCACTTTGTTCCCTTTCTTCTAAACGGAATACCCAGATTCTTCGGCAACTTAAAACGTCTGCACAAAAATCCTTGACAGCTCTGTTCCAGTGATGTAGGTACCTCTTGTTTTTAATGAATGAATGTTCATTCATGATCAAAGAGGAACAGATTGATGATCAATTCAGATAAACGTACTGACATCGTGCAGGCGGCATTGGAGCTCATCGCCGAACGGGGTTTTCACGATGCTCCCATGTCTGCAATTGCCGGCAAAGCCCATGTTGCCGCCGGCACAATCTATCGGTATTTCGAAAACAAGGACGTGCTCATCAACGAGTTGTTTCAGGAAATTGAAGACAGGTTAATGGAGGTTCTGTTGTCCAATTATCCTGAGAGGAAGCCGATAAAAAAACAATTTTTTTATGTCTTCGGTGTGCTTTGCCTGTATTTTTTAACGAACCCGCTTCATTTCCGTTACATAGAACAGTTTTTCAATTCCCCCTACGGAATCTCCAAACGCCGCGACAAACTTTCGGGCAAAAAAACCGATCAGGGTAAACGTGATGCACTCCAGGAAATCTTCGACGAAGGGATCTCAAAGCTGATATTAAAAGATTTACCTGTGAGCGTTCTTTCTTCCCTGGCGATCGGTCCCATGATTTATGCGATACGTGACCATACTCTTGGTTTTGTGGTCCTGGACGAATCCCTGATCCGCCGAATTACAGAAGCCTGCTGGGATGCAATTAAGAGGTAATGCCAGGAATTATGGTAGATAATTGAATTTCTGACTAAACAAGGAACAAACATCCATTTGAATTTTAAAATTAATCAGAGGTGTTAAATGAATAAAACTTACAGAGTCGGTTTGATAGCCGCCGCAGTTATTCTGGCCACAGGATTGATGTTCGGAGGGTGTAATCAACAGAACGCGGGAGGCCCGCCGCCCTTGCCCGAAGTTGCCGTTGTAACGATAGAGCCAAAGCCGGTGACATTGACCACTGAATTGCCGGGTCGGACAGCAGCCTATTTGGTCGCCGAAGTGCGCCCTCAAGTAAATGGTATTATACAAAAGAGACTGTTCACGGAAGGCGCTGATGTCCGTTCCGGCCAGGTTCTTTTCCAAATCGATCCCGCCCTCTATCAGGCGGCGCTTGACCGGTCCGAGGCGCAGCTCTCCACGCTTCAACTCAAGGAGAAAAGACTCAAGGAACTGCTTTCTGACAAAGCAGTCAGCCAACAGGATTACGACGATACATCAGCCGCATTGAAGTCAGTTCAGGCAGAGGTACAGGCGGCACGGCTCACCCTGAAATACACGACCATTACCGCACCTATCTCGGGCCGCATCGGGAAATCCAGCGTTACAGTGGGAGCGCTGGTAACAGCCCACCAGCCCGTGGCGTTGGCGACCATTCAGCAGATGGACCCCATGTATGTGGACGTCACCCAATCCACATCTGAAATTCTTCGCCTGCAACGCCTGTTGCAGGAAGGACAAATTGATCAATACAACAAGAATCAGCAAAAGGTCCGGCTTATGATGAGCGACGACACGGAATATCCATTGAAAGGAAACCTCCAATTTCGCGACATCACGGTCGATCCGACGACTGGATCGGTTGTTTTGCGCATGGTATTTCCCAACCCGAAAAATGTTCTGCTTCCGGGCATGTTTGTCCGGGCAATCATTCAGGAAGGCGTTCATAAGAATGCCATGCTCGTTCCCCAGCAGGCCGTGTTCCGCGATCCCAAAGGAAATCCTCTGATATTCATCGTGGGTAAAAACGGCAAAGTCGAACAGCGTTCTCTTACGCTCGACCGCGCCATCGGGGATGCCTGGCTGGTTTCATCCGGCATGGCGGCCGGAGAAAGAGCGATGGTCGAAGGAATGCAAAAGGTGAGACCGGGCATCAACGTCAAAACCGTGCCTTTTGAAAAAAAGGAAAAATCCGGCGGAGCAAACAACCCTCAAACGCCGTCTTCAAAAACAAACTAACGGGAGCCGCTGATGTTATCGAAATTCTTTCTGGAACGACCGGTTTTTGCGTGGGTTATCGCCATTATCATCATGGCGGTCGGTGTCATTGCCATTTATAATCTTCCTGTATCCCAGTATCCGGAGATGGCGCCGCCTTCCATTTCCATCTCCGCGTCTTACCCAGGCTCGTCAGCCCAAACCGTGGAAAACAGCGTTACGCAAATCATCGAACAGAAGATGACCGGTTTGGATAATCTGATTTACATGTCGTCCTCGAGCGATTCGGCGGGCGCTTCCCGCCTGGAATTGACCTTCGCCCCGGGAACCGATGTGGATATTGCCTGGTCCAAAGTCCAGAATAAAGTTCAATCCACCCTGCCCGGCCTTCCCGATGTCGTGCAAAGCCGGGGGGTCACCGTTGCCAAATCCACACGGAATTACCTGATGGTCGTTGGTCTGGTTTCCGAAGACGGACGCATGGACCACATTGATCTGGCGGACTATGCCGTCACCAATCTGGAATCCGTCCTGGCGCGTGTGCCCGGTGTGGGCGAAGTGGAAATATTCGGCGGCGGTTACACCATGCGTGTCTGGCTGAATCCGGACAAATTGACGGATTATCGGCTGACCGTAACCGACGTCATTGCCGCGCTCCAATCATACAACGTGGAAGTATCCGCCGGTCAGTTCGGCGGGGCGCCTGCGGTAAAAGGTCAGCGCTTGAACGCCCCCATCGTCGTGCAGAACATGCTCTCTACGCCTGAGGAGTTTGCCGACATCCCGCTGCGCATTAATCCGGACGGATCAGTCGTGCGGATCGGCGACGTGAGCCGCACCGAACTGGGCGCCGAGATTTATGACATCAAGGGATTGGTCAACGGGAAAGAGGCCGTGGGCATCGCCATTCGTCAGGCCGCCGGCGCCAACGCGCTGGATGTGGCGGATGCCGTGAAAGCCAAACTGGCGGAAATGAGTCGCTATTTTCCCGCGGGCATTAATGTCACCTACCCCATGGATACCACTCCTTTCATCAAGGTATCTATCAAGGAAGTGGTTAAAACCCTTTTCATCGCAATCTTCCTGGTCTTCCTGGTGATGTGGCTTTTCCTGGGCAACCTGCGGGCCACGCTGATCCCCACGATCGCAGTGCCGGTGGTGATTCTGGGAACTTTCGCCGTTCTGATGTTCTTCGGCTTCTCCATCAACATGCTGACCATGTTTGCCATGGTGCTCGCCATCGGCCTGCTGGTTGACGATGCCATTGTCGTCGTGGAAAACGTGGAACGCATCATGAGCGAGGAAGGTCTGCCCCCGAAGGAGGCCACCGCCAAATCGATGGATCAGATCACCAGCGCGCTCATCGGCATCGGACTGGTCTTGTCCGCTGTTTTCGGTCCCATGATTTTCTTCCCCGGCTCCACCGGCGTTATCTACCGCCAGTTTTCGGTCACCATTATTTCCTCCATGCTTCTGTCGGTGGTTGTCGCGTTGATTTTAACGCCGGTTTTATGCGCTGCATTGCTTAAGCCGGTTGTGGCGGGACACGAATCAGCGGAAAATGCCCATCCGCTTTTTCGTCCGTTTTTCCTGTGGTTTGATAAAATCTTCTTCCGAATTCGCGACCGGTATGTCGGGGTGGTGAATCATTCCCTTTCCCGGATGAAACGTTACTTTGTCGTTTTCGCGGTCATTATTGTCGTGATGGCTGTCCTTTTTCTGCGCATGCCCACCGCTTATCTGCCCGATGAAGATCAGGGAATCGTACTGGCCCAGGTCATGATGCCGACCGGCTCGACCATAGAGCAGACCCTGGAGATCTCCAGAGACATTAATCAATATTTCAAGGCTAATGAAAAAGATTCCGTGGCGGATGTCATGACGCTCACCGGCGTCAGTTTTTCAGGACGTTCACAGAACAACGGTATGGTATTCGCCAAATTGAAGGACTGGGATCTGCGCGATGCAGAGGAGCAAAAAGCTCCCAACATTGCATTAAGGGCCACGATGGCCTTTTCGCAAATCCGCAATGCGCTGGTCTACGCCTTCACACCGCCCGCGGTAATGGAATTGGGCATGTCCAAGGGCTTCGACTTTCAGCTGCTGGACCGCGGCGGCCTGGGCCATCAGGCGCTGATGGACGCGCAAAACCAGCTTTTGGGAATCATCTCGAAGGATCCGAGAGTCACCAAAGTTCGCCCCAACAGCAGGGAAGATGTGCCGGAATATCGTATCGATGTGGACTGGAAAAAAGCCGGCAGCCTTGGTATTCCGATAACATCCATCCACACCACACTTTCGGCGGCCTTCGGCAGCGCCTATATCAATGAATTCGTCCAGGGTGGCCGGGTAAAAAGGGTGTATGTCCAGGCGGATGCTCCGTATCGCATGCTCCCCAAGGATCTGGAGAAAATTTACGTCCGTAACACAAAAGGAGAAATGGTTCCCTTTGCCTCTTTCGCTACCGGCCACTGGACGTCGGGATCTCCCCAGTTGAATCGCTTCAACGGATTTCCCTCCATTAACATCTGGGGGGAACCGGCGCCCGGAAGGAGTACGGGAGAAGCCATGCAGGCGATGGAAGAAGCGGTCGCCCAACTGCCCCAGGGGATCGGATTTGACTGGACGGGGCTTTCCTACCAAGAGCGGATGTCAGGTTCGCAGGCGCCGCTTTTGTACGCATTTTCGATTTTCGTGATTTTCCTCTGTCTGGCCGCTCTTTATGAAAGCTGGACCGTCCCTATTGCCATTCTGCTGGTGCTGCCGCTCGGAGTCATCGGTGGGATCATTGCCTCCAGTTTGCGGGGAATGGCCAATGACGTTTATTTCCAGATCGCTCTGCTCACCACGCTGGGGTTGACGACGAAAAACGCCATCCTCATCGTCCAGTTCGCCAAGGGCGGCCTGGAGCGCGGCATGGGACTGATTGAGGCCACCCTGCAGGGCGTGAAACTTCGTTTTCGCCCCATTATCATGACGTCGCTGGCTTTCGGTTTCGGAATCCTTCCTCTGGTCATCACCACCGGCGCGGGCGCCGGTGCGCAAAATGCCATTGGCACCGGCGTGCTGGGAGGCATGATCACCGCCACCGTTTTAGTGCTTATTTTCGCGCCTCTTTTCTATGTGCTGATTGAAAAACTATTCGGCAAACAGCAGGCGGGGGGCACAGATAATAAGAAATCCCTTTTCAAAAGCGTATCGGAAAAAATCTTTTCCAGATCGCAAAAACGGGAATCGACCCCGGCTGAGGCCGTTAATCCGTCAGAGGTTAAATGACATGAACAGACCCTTATTTCTTCTTTCCCTGGTGATCGGCCTTTCTCTGTGCGGCTGCACCATGGCCCCGAAATACACGCGACCGGAATCCCCGGTTCCCTCTCAATGGCCGACAAGCGCGGCTTACCAGCAAGCCGGACAGGCAACATCCGTACCGCAGGTTGCCGAACTGCCCTGGCGCGAATTTATCACCGACGCGCGCCTTCGGGAAATTGTTGAAACCGCTCTGAAGAACAACCGTGACCTGCGCGTGACCGCTCTGAATGTGGAAAAGGCGCGGGCCATGTACGGCATCGGCCGCGTGTCCCTGCTGCCTTCGGTCAACGCCGCGGGGCTCTGGTACAAGGAAAGGATCCCGCCGGATCTGTCATCCACCCGGAGCGCCTATACCACTGAAAAATACAGCGTCAACCTCGGAATCACCTCCTGGGAAATTGATTTCTTCGGTCGACTGCGCAGCCTGAAAGACAACGCGCTGGAAGAATACCTGGCTACGGACCAGGCTATGCGCAGTTCCCGGCTGCTTCTGATCTCCACCGTGTCTCAGGCGTACCTCGCGCTCGCCGCGGACATCGAAGCGCTTCAACTGGTTTCGAAAACGCTGGCGGCTCAGGAGGAAGCCTACAGGCTGATCCGCAAACGCTATGACGTCGGCATGACCTCCGAACTGGACCTCCGGCGGGCGCAAACCCAGGTCGATACGGCCAGGGGGGACGTCGCCCGCTATACGCAGCTGGTGGCGCAGGATGAAAACGCTTTGAATCTCCTGGCCGGGTCTCCGATCCGGCGCGACCTCCTCCCGGTCGATCTGGCCGGTGTCGGCGGAACTCGCGATATTTCCTGCGGCCTCTTCTCGGAGACGCTCCTCAACCGCCCGGATGTGCTGGCGGCGGAACACCGGCTCAAGGCGGCTAACGCCAACATCGGAGCGGCCCGCGCGGCTTTCTTCCCCCGGATCGCTCTCACAACCTCCGTGGGAACCGCCAGCGCCGATCTCTCAGGCCTTTTCAAAGCTCACTCGGGCGTGTGGACATTCGCGCCGCAGATCGTGATGCCGATCTTTGACGCCCGGACCTGGTATGCTTACGACGTCGCCAAACTGGAAAAGGAAAACACCATTGCCCAGTATGAAAAAGCCATTCAGACAGCCTTCCGGGAAGTGGCCGATGCTCTGGCCGAAAAAGGCATGATCGGAGAACGCGTCGCAGCGCAACAGTCTCTGGTTGACGCGCTGGCGATAACGCACCGGCTCTCCGAGGCGCGCTATTCAAAAGGCATTGACAGCTATCTGGCCGTGCTGGACGCGCAACGCTCGCTCTACAGCGCACAGCAGGGGCTGATCATGCTGCGCCTCGCCCAGAGCAGTAATCTCATCGCGCTGTATAAGACGATGGGCGGGGGAACTCGATAAGGACCATACCGGATGAAAATAAAATCTCTGTTTGCCGTCACGTTTATTGCCCTGCTCCTGTGCCTACCCGGAACATCCGTTGCCTCAGACTCAAAAGCAAGAGAGGCGGATACGCTGATCTTCTATCTGGAAAATGACAGTGTCTTCAACACGGACCGCTATTACACAAACGGCATCAAGTTTTCCTGGGTTTCCCGCGACCTTTCGAAATATCGCGATATTGTCACCTGGCCATGGCTTACCCAATGGATCGAACGGCTGCCATTGATTAACGATCCGGAAGACCAGCGCACTGTTTCTGTATCCTTTGGACAGAGCATGTACACACCGGAGGACAAGGAGCGGACCGACCTGATCACTGATGACCGACCCTATGCGGGAGTTACCTATCTTGGGTTTGGACTGCACAGCAGAAACCAGCGCACAATGGACACGCTTGAACTCGACATCGGCATTGTGGGACGCCACTCTTACGCGGAGGATGTGCAGACCGAGTTTCATAAATGGATTGGTGCTAATGTTGCAAATGGTTGGGAGCATCAGCTTCACGATGAACCCATCGTCAACCTGTACTATGAGCGCAAGTGGAAAGCGCTGCAACTTCGAAGTTCAGGAGGATTTGGATTTGACTGCATTCCTCATGCGGGAATCTCCCTCGGCAACGCTTACACCGGCACCAATCTGGGCGGCCAGGTGCGTTTTGGATGGAACATCCCCAACGATTTTGGAACCTACCTGATCCGTCCGGGATCCGACAGCAGCCCTCCACTCGATGACACCGATCCCCGCTTTCTCCGTCTGTTTCACCGCATCGGCATTCATTTTTTCTTTGGCGTTGACGGAAAAGCTGTGGCACGGGATATTCTACTGGACGGAAACACTTTCCGGGACAGTCACAGCGTCGATAAAGAGCCTTTCGTCGCTGATTTTATCGGTGGCGTCGGGGTCATCATTCACCGCGTCAAAATCACCTATTCTCATGTGTACCGGACAAAAGAGTTTGAAACGCAAAAGGATGAACAGCACTTCGGAGCAATTGCCGCTTCGTTCACGTTTTAATTCCAAAAGCATTCCTGATCGCCTTAGGGCATGGAGTTATCGCTGTTTGCCGTCCATCCGCCTTGTGACTGACCCGTATGAGAAAAAGGGATAAAGTATTCCGGTTTTTCGCCATGTTCACTTTCAGACTTTTTCCTCAAGCCACACAAAAGAGGAGAACCTATTTTTTCACCGGTATCGGTTGCACCCATAAACACCAATTATGGACCAATTATTTGAAATAAATGTTGATTCCTAATGGAGAGGAATCAATCAACTTATAAATTTCACCACGTTATAATTATATTTATGAAAATTTAGTTTATTGATAAGAACTTCCTTTTTGTGTCGTGGAGTATATTTAGCCGTCTCTTGTATGTCAAGAAGATTTGGACCACAAGATATAGGAGATGGATGATTTAAACGGATCGGCGCTGTATTACGCACATTATCTTTTTATGATTTAATCCCGTAAAGATGCCTGACAAGATCCTTTAGGCCGGAATTCAGGCACATCTGTCCGTCACATCCTGTTTTTGTGTTGTCAGGGCGTCAGGAAATCAGGATTGAATGTAATCCTCCCACGAATATTCGGGGTCGGCGTAGGCGTCGGTTTGCGGATGTGGCGCATGAGCGGGAACATCAGAAGGGGCGTATTCGATGTTTGGCGGGTCATGGATTTTCGGCGGCGGTCTTGATCGGACGAGCCAGAGCTCCAGGTGGGTGAGGATATCCCGGATGACCAACGGGTCTTCGATGAAGCTGATGATCCGCATGGCGCCTTTACATTTGGGACAAATTAAGGGGTCAACTTCGTAAATCTTCTGAATCAGCCGCGCCCAGTTTTTCCGGAGCGCTTTATTGTTTTCCACAGGATCGAGAATGCCGGGAACGACATCGTCCGTTCCTTTTGCTTTCCGTTTACCCCGCGCGACATTACTGTAATAGCCATAGTAACGCACCATCTGCTCGCCCCGGTTGGGGATATGGGAGCACATGGCCGCCAGCCATTCCATGGCGGGAAATGTCTTTTGATCCTTGCCGTCTTTGGCGCGATAGGCGACAGTTCCTTCCTGTCGCAGATACTTCATGCGTTCCTGCGAGAAGGAGGCACGGATGATGTAACGCGCCAGATTCTCCATCGCCGCGTCGTCTTTCGGCGAAATCCGGTTACCACAGAAGACATTGAAGCCGGAATGCCTCCATGCGGAAAGCATCCGCACCATCTCTTCCGTGATCCTGCCCCTTTTCAGGAGCAACCTGAAGACCTTGTGCCGGAAAATCATCTCCAGTTTTTTCAATTCCAGCGGCGGCGCGACGCGGAACATGCCTTTGTTCCCATAAAAGCAGCCGTCCGTCAGAAGGATGTGGCAGTGTGGATTGAATCCGAGAAAGTCGCCGAAGGTCTGGATCGCGATGACCGCGCCGGGGATGGGTTCTTTTTCCGGTACGGCCTGCTGCATAAACACTTTCAGGGATTCCCAGGCGCAGCGGCTGAGGGCGGCAAGCAGTTTTCGATCATACAGAAAATACCGGCGAAGAATCTTGGGAATACTGAATACGAAATGCCGGTGGGGAATCTTTTTGAGGACATCCATACAGAGCCACTCGCCGAATTCCACCACGCGCTTCTGGTGGCAAGAAGGGCAGAAGTGGCGGCGCTTACACGAGAACGACAAAAGATATTCATGGCCGCAGTCATTACATCTGATGCGGGCGAAACCCTGATGCAAGTCGCCGCAGTCGAGGTAACGGTAGATCACTTTTTCGATATAAGGCCGCCAGAAACCGTAATCCCGGGAAAACCGGTCATCATAAATCTGCATGAAGGGCTCAAAGTAATCCTCCACGCAGGAATAATAGTCTGAGTCCTGCGGCCGCCGGGGGCGGTATTCCTTCGCCGTTAATGTCATGTCTTGCCCGATTCAAATTTGGGATGAGGCTATTGTGATGGAGCAAGACCATAGTAGAACGTGCGTTCTGTTGTCAAGTTCTTATCAATATCAATTAATTGCGCAGGATGAATTGCTTCTCGGTTACCTCTGCGGCGAAAAGGCGTTGCTGGATGTGCCGTGAGGAGTGAGTGTCAGAAAAACGAATCAGGCTCCGGCGCAAAGACATTTCCGGATGTTC
>LSQX01122719.1_pt1 | contig 14168 bp, 14 predicted proteins | sample 654561 | NCBI WGS metagenome assembly LSQX01 (sample SAMN04489861, study PRJNA283612) | anaerobic digester metagenome | isolation source: 4 biogas reactors fed with cattle manure at either 37C or 55C with and... | place: Denmark: Kongens Lyngby | collected 2014
AATAATCAGGGGATTTTTCACGCGATACATTAAAAAACAGGAAGCTGAACGACGCTCTTATTGGTCGGTTTACCTGATTCTGCGCTATGTGGTTTGGGTGGTGGTCATTGTTGTAATGCTCGAAACTTCCGGAGTAAAGGTTTCGGTGCTTCTGGCCAGTATCACAGCGCTTTTGGTTGGTATTGGATTCGGTATTCAACAGCTCTTCAACGACATTGCTTCGGGAATTGTATTGATTTTTGAACGAAACCTTCAGATTAACGATATTATTGAACTTGATGATGGAACGGTTGGAAAAGTGCTTCATATTGGGTTGCGAACCTCGAGATTGAAAACCCGCGACGATGTAATTCTTGTAGTGCCCAATTCGAAATTTGTGAATGACACCATTATCAATTGGAGCCAGATGGATTACAATACTCGCTTCTCTGTTAAGGTTGGTGTTGCTTATGGCTCCGATACCAAACTGGTTACAAGGCTTTTACTGGAATGTACAAACAACATTAAAAATATATCCACTCATCCCAAACCATTTGTGCGATTTAACGATTTTGGCGATTCATCGCTCGATTTCCAGGTTTATTTTTGGGTACGCGAATCTTTTCTGGTTGAACACACCAAAAGTGAAATCAGATATGCCATTGACGATACATTTCGAAAACATGGTATTCAGATTCCTTTCCCGCAGAGGGATGTTCATATCAAAACCAATGTGCAGTAAAAGAACTGCCCCGCCTACCCCCTTACCCCTCGTTTGCAACGAGGGGTAAACTTCTTGTCGTTTGTAACGACATTTGAATTAATTTATCCTTTTTTACGGGTTCAAAATAAATACTGGTGATGATGCAATTAACTACTCTTTAAATTGTAATAGACGCCCTCCTGATATTAAAATTGAAATTCACTCTACTTAATTTTCCTTAAAAAAGTGAACATTGCCCTCACTGTCAACCCTAAGAATAATGTGCTTAGATTCATTTTTCAAACTAACAAAATAATTATCCTCATGTTTGAAAAGTGTTCCAAATATAAAAAAGTCAACATCAACTATCTCATTATCATCGTAGAAGAGAACCTCACCTATTTCATAGTCTTTATATTTCTCATTGATTATCTCCTGCGCTCTTTCAGGTATATCAGCGAAAGTAACAAACCATGTTACCCCAATCAACTGTGAGTCGAAATCATAATAGGCTTTCTTTGTATAGCCATCTTCTGTAAATTTTGCCACATCATAGAAATCACCTCTTTCCCATACAACATCAGTATTGTTACCAAAGTCATCATTAAAATTTTCTTTAGCTCTGTTACTCACATCGGTTCCTTCAAGTCTCCTCCGCTCTTGTTTCGCTTTCTCTATTTTTCCCTTAATCTCTTTCTCAGTTTTGATTATTTCCTTAGTCTTTACCTCGTTCTGTGCAAAAACTAAAGAAATAGAAAAAAGAAAGACCATAAATAAAACCATAAACTTTTTCATACTTAAGTCTTGAATTAAATTATAAACGTAAAATTAATAGATATCAGATATAGAAACGATTTGATTATTTCAACTCTGATTTAATTGATTGTAACCGATTGAATAATAGAACAAACAGATAGTCGAATTGTTTACTTACATAATGGAGCTCAAAGGGTCAGGATCAAAAATGCATGTTGTCGGTCGTCAATCTCTCAAAGTTCTTAAATATGTGAATGATGTAACTCTTTCCCTGAATTGTGTAAAAAGCCGAGACAGTTTAAGATTACCTTTGAGAACGATGATTTTTCATTCGGCTTACATATGAAAAAAATTATTTTTACAGCATTAATTTGGTCATTGGCTTCTATTTCAGGAGCTGATGAACTTTCAGAATCCATCAGCCAATTCATAAATAATAAACCTGCAGATTTATCTTATGTAATGGATCAGGAAAACCTCTATTCAGTTAAGGCAATCCAGAATTTTTATCGAAACCGAAACTATGCCCCCGCATGGATTAACTCCAAAGCCCCGGTATGGATAAATTCGAACATTCCCCCATGGATTAACGCTTCTTCGCCGGTTCGGATGAATTCAGATTCTCCAGCCTGGATTAAATCCGACATCCCTGTCTGGATTAATTCCAATGTGCTTGGAAAAAATGGCTATGTGCTTTTGGATTATATTCGACAGATAGCCAGGCACGGACTGAACCCGTCCGATTACCATTTATTCCTGCTCGAAAAGTACGTTGACAAAACAAAATTGTTTATGGCAATGGACACGGAGGATATGATGAAACTGGATGTTTTGCTTACCGATGCTTATCTATTGCTGGGGTTGCATCTGTATTACGGCAAGGTTGATTCAGAAAAAGAGGGCGAAAACTGGACCATACAACGCAAAAAACCGGAATTGCAGTTAAACCGGAAATTAGAAGAGGCGCTGACCGCCGGTGATATTACCAATGGTTTGAATCTGCTTGCACCAAGGTACCGATCCTACTGGATGATGAAAGAAGATTTGGCATTTTTTCTTGAACTCGAAAATGAACCTTGGCCTGCAATAATTTCAGATACCACAATTAATCCAGCCCAGTCAAACCAGTTGCTCCCAAAAATCAGAAGAAGACTTATAAAACTGAGATATTCGTTATCAGACAGTATTTCTGTAACTTATGACACAGAACTTGAAAAGCAACTGAAGAACTTTCAAAAAGACTGGGGTTTAAATGCCGACGGCGTAATAGGAAAGGGAACGTTGCTTGCGCTAAATACCAGGCCGGAGATGCTCATTAACCGATTAAAAGTTAATATGGAGAGGTTCAGGTGGCTTCCGTTACATGAACCCCGAAAGTACCTGATGGTAAATATTGCAAGTTTTGACCTTGTATTAATTGAAGGAGTTGACACGCTGATTTCCATGCGGGCAATAGTGGGAAAGGATTACAGAGAAACGCCTGTTTTTAACGCACTTATGACTTACATTGTTTTTGGTCCGAGTTGGACGGTTCCACCCACCATTTTGAAGAACGATGTGATTCCCGAACTGCTAAAAGGCCCTGAATATCTGAAAAAAAAGAATATGAAGCTGCTCAGGTACGATGGGTCAGAAATAGCATACAGCGAAATTGACTGGACTAAAATATCAAGGAATAATTTTCCCTATATGGTACGCCAAAATCCCGGGGCTGAAAATGCGCTGGGCAAAGTGAAATTTATGTTTCCAAATAGTTATAACGTTTATATACATGACACTCCTTCGCGGGGATATTTTGCCCGCGACGACCGGGCCATGAGCTCGGGTTGTATAAGAATTGAGAAACCTTTTGAACTGGCTGAATTGTTACTGGCAGATTCACCGGAGTGGCCGCCCGAAAAAATACATACTGCAATGCAGCAAAACAGGGGGCAAACGGCAAGTCTTAAAACCCCTGTGGAAGTGTTGTTGCTATACCTAACTTCATGGACCGATGGAAACGGACGTGTACAGTTCAGAAAAGATATTTATATGTGGGATGAATTGATAGTAAAAGCCCTAAATCAGAAACCGAAAACAGAAAAAATAAAGGTTATCCCTTTTTAGAAGAGATAATTTTACTAATAACCAGTGATTCTGAAAGGTAGCTGTCTGTGGGTGCATAAACAAACAGGCATGTGCCGTCTTTTATGGTTTCAATAATTTCCGTGCTCAGCTCCTCGGGAACAGCCGGACAACCCAGACTTCGGCCAAGTCTGCCGTTTTTTTCAATGAATTCAGAAGATACATAATCTGCCCCATGAATGACAATGGCTCGTTCCCGTGCTTTATCGTTTATCCCGTTTTCAATACCATTGAGCCGGAGGGAAAAGCCATGTTTTCCAAAATAGGTTTCACCCGTAGTGTAAAATCCGGGACTGCTAGCATAGGAACCTGGTTTATTGGAAAATTTTTCGGCCATAACTTCGCCCGAATTTCTTCCGTGGGAAACCAGGCAATGATACAACACTTTCGACTCAATAAGGTCTAACACCCAAAGCCTTTCCTGATTCGACGGCAGACTGAAATCGATGATGGTTATCACTTCCGGACGATTGATAGTTTGCTCCTTTTTAAGTAATTCGTAACCTGAAAGTGCAGTTTGAAGCAAGTCTGTGGCAGGTAGCTCTGAAGGGTTTTCTGAGATTGTTTGTTTGAATTTTTCAATCAGCAAAGGTGAGTTATTCTCCCTGTTGTTGGAAGCACCACTCCACTCACTAACAGAAGAAACCAGAATCAACGACAAAAAAACCAAACCAATTTTCTTTATTCGCATGCGCTAAAAGTAATTTATTATTTCTTTTTAAACGGCTTATACCAAAATATATTTCAATTATATCCCGCCTACCCGCTACCCCTCGTTTGCAACGAGGGGTAAACTTCTTGTCGTTTGTAACGACATTTAAACCCAACTACCCCGTTTGCAACGAGGGTCAGGATCAAAAATGCATGTTCCCGGTAGTCGATCTTTCAAAGTTCTCAAATGTGTGAATGATGTAACTCTTTCACTGAATTGTGTAATACTTTCCAGTAATATATACAGTACTTTTATACCAAAATAGAGCTTTAAAAGAGAAGTTCCAATAATAATCATATAAAAAATAATAAAAATGAAAAAACAAGTTTTGACTTTTATTCTGGTTTTAATTGCCAGCTTTGTTTTTGCTCAAAGTCCTGTTTCAAAAGGAGAATCGCAAATTAATTTAGGTGTTGGACTTTCATCGTGGGGCGTTCCCGTCTATATTGGATTTGATTATGGAGTTCACCCCGATATAACCCTGGGTGCCGAAGCATCTTTCCGTTCGTATAACGACAACTGGCGTAATAATAAGTACAGGCACACAGTCATTGGAATTCAGGGGAATGCAAATTATCATTTTAACACTATATTGAACATTCCTTCTCCCTGGGATTTTTACGCCGGACTTAATCTTGGTTTCTATAGCTGGAGTTCCCCAAAGGATTATGAAGGTTCACATACATCGGGAATTGGGCTTGGTGCACAAATTGGTGGCAGGTACTATTTTAGCAATAGAGTGGGTGTAAATCTGGAATTTGGAGGAGGTAATGCCTTCTCGGGAGGAAAGTTTGGTATTACTATAAAAATTTAAAATGAACTATTTGTATTTAATCATTCATGTGGTAATTTTTTTGCTGTTGGGAATCAGAATTGTAAGGGACACTCACCGTGGCCTTATTGAACGGCTTGGAAAATATAAGAAACTTGCGAACCCCGGGTTTCACAGGATTATTCCTGTTGTTGACCACCTTCTTTTGGACAATATTATTGAGGAAATGGCAGTAATTATACCTCTCGAAAGAAAGAAAAATGGATGAAATAAAACCGAAAAATGTTGCCGTAATTGTTGCTCACCCCGACGATGAAACGTTATGGGCCGGCGGTACAATTTTGAGCCACCCTTCCTGGAATTGTTTTATTGTTTCGCTTTGCCGGAGAGATGATACTGAGCGTGCGTCAAAATTTTATGATGCATTAAAAGTGCTGAAATCGGAAGGAATTATGGGAAATCTGGATGACGGTACAGAGCAAAATCCGCTGGACGAAGAGGAAGTTGAACAAACTATTTTGAATTTGCTGCCCGAAAAATATTACGATCTGGTTTTTTCCCACAATCCTAACGGGGAATATACCCGCCATATCCGGCACGAAGAGGTAAGTAAAGCAGTTATTACGCTCTGGAACAACAGTAAAATTGCTGCCGATGAACTTAGGACTTTTGCTTATGAAGATGGTCAAAAAGAATACTATCCGCGGGCAATTGTAAATGCGGCAATTTACCGGCCGCTTACAAAACGGATCTGGCTTAGAAAATACAGCATTCTGAGGGAAATTTACGGTTTTGAAAAAGACAGTTGGGAGGTACTTACAACTCCGCGGGAAGAAGCTTTCTGGCAATTCACCAATCCGTTTCTTGCAAGGAAATGGCTAAATAACGGAGGGATTCACAGATGAAAGTATTGGTTTTATATGATTATCCTCCCTCGCCCGGAGGACTTGCAACACAGGGAGATCTTTTATACAAAGGACTTGTTGAAATGGGAATTGACGCCCACCCGGTGCATTTTGAATCGGCACAGGAAAAGGAATGGTATTACCGTTGGTTTGAACCCGACATTGTTGTTGGCGTAGGCTATTGGGGGCACACACCCCAACTGGTGCTTCACCCGCAACGATATGGTGCACAACCTATTCCCTGGCTGGTTGCAGATGGTTACATAGCCAACTACCAGGAAGTTTTGAATGCACTCCCTTTAATTCTTGTTACTTCAAACTGGGTAAAGGAAATGTATGTCCGAGATGGGATTGATGGCAGTAAAATTGAAGTGCTTCCTGTAGGTTGTAATACAGATACATTTATTCCTTTTCAAAAAAACGATCCGAAAATTCTGGCCGTGCGTGAAGCGCTGGGTATTTCTCCCGAACAGTTAATGATTCTCACCGTTGGCGGCGATGCAGCTTCAAAAGGTGCTCAGGAGGTAATGCAGGCGCTTGCCATTATCGATACTATAGCCCCCGACTGGAAATATGTGTGCAAAGTTTGGCCACAACCACGAACCAAAACACAAAACCTTGCCGATTTGCAATTGGCTTCTGATTTGGGGATAGAAAAAAACGTAACGTATGCCACCAACACAATTTCACGGAATTTTATGCCTTATCTGATTGGTGCTTGCGATATTTATGCAGCTCCTTCGCGCCTGGAAGGTTTCGGAATGCCACAGGTAGAAGCCGGGGCATGCGGAAAACCGGTGGTTAGCTTAAAAGCAATGGGAATGTTAGATACACTCGTCCATGGGAAAACAGCATTCCTGGCAAAAATTGCACAAAAAATTGAAGTAAGCGAAGTTGTGATCGGCGAAGAATCGGGATATGAAAATCAGCGTAAAATAATTTTCAATGTGCCCAGAACAGTGGATTACCGGGCAAATGTACAGGATATTGCAAAGTACCTGTTAAAACTCATGAAAGATTCTGCCCTCCGTGATAAAATGGGCAAAGCGGGCAGGGAGAGAGTTGAGAAGAATTTTGACTACCGGGTGGTTGCCAAAAGATTTGTGCAAATCATCAACGATAGATTAGGAATACATTGATGTAATTTTTGGAGAATCAATCAAACTGGCAGATCTGGTTGCGGGAGCTTTGTCAATGGCTGTCGGAGAATATGTTTCTGTAAGTTCACAATCGGATATTGAAACCGCAGATTTAAAAAGGGAAAACAAATGAATTTCATCGATTATTACAAAATATTAGGGATAGACAAAAAGGCCACTGCAAGTGACATTAAAAAGGCCTACCGTAAACAGGCAAGAAAATATCACCCCGATCTGAATCCCAACGATGCAGATGCGAAAAAGAATTTTCAGCAAATCAATGAAGCCAATGAAGTACTTAGTGATCCCGAAAAAAGAAAGAAATACGATAAATACGGAAAAGATTGGCAACATGCTGAACAGTTTGAAAATGCAAAACAGTATCAGAAACAATCTTCAGATTTTAGTGGCCAAAAGTATTCATGGGCACAATCCGGCACGGATTTTTCCGATTTTTTCCAATCCATGTTTGGTGGTTCAGCAAATGCAGGCAGAAGCAGGCAGGTAAAATTCAGAGGCGAAGATTATTACGCGCAATTACAACTCAACCTTACAGATGCTTATAATACCCACAAACAAACAATTTCTGTAAATGGTAAAAACATAAGAATAACCATCCCAGCCGGCATTGAAAACGGGCAAACCATTAAAATTGCAGGACATGGGGGAGCGGGAATAAATGGCGGGCCGAACGGTGATTTGTATATTACATTTTCAATAGCCAATCATCCCGGCATCAAAAGGCTGGGAAATGATTTATATGTTAATGCTGATATAGACTTATACACAGCGGTGCTGGGTGGCGAAATTACCCTCGATGCCCTGAGTGGAAAAGTGAAACTAAAAGTAAAGCCCGAAACGCAAAATGGAAGCAAGGTAAGACTCAAAGGGAAAGGATTTCCTGTTTATAAAAAAGAAGGGCAGTTCGGAGACTTATACATAACCTACACGGTTAAAATCCCAACCCATTTAACTGAAAAACAAAAAAAATTGTTTGCTGAATTATCAAAATCTTAATGTTTTACTATAAAAACAACACAAATGGATGATTTAATAGCGGTATATGAATTCTGTGTCAATCACCATATCGATATTTCATTTATAACCCTTTTGCAGCAAAACGGATTAATTGAAATCAAAACCATAGAGTCAAAGTACTTTGTTGAAAAGGAGCAACTTCCTAAACTTGAAAAATTTGTTCGTTTCTATTATGACCTGGATATTAACCTCGAAGGGATTGAGGCTATAACCTATTTATTGCAGCGAATAGAAAACCTTCAGAATGAGATTATTGCGCTTAAAAACAGGCTTGGGCTTTATGAAGGATGATGGTTAAATAAGTTAACAAGACAAGATCATGCAAGTCAATAACGAGAAAGAGATTGAACAAGCAAAAAAAGCAGCACTGGAAGTTTTACTTCACAACGCCCACGGACCGTATCACGGGTTACCCCGCACAGCAGGTTGGGGATATCCGGAACCTTACACAAGGGATCTGATGATTTCTATTCTGGGGATTACCGCTTCAGGAAATCAAAATCTTCTGAACAGTATTCGAAAAGTACTGGAAACACTGGCAAAAAACCAAACCAAACATGGTCATATTCCATCGCTGGTGCACGACAACAACGATCGCGGCGCCAGTGATACTACCCCACTCTTTTTGCTGGCTGCCGGAATTTTCAGAAAAGTTACGGGTGAGGCTGATTTTCTTAAAGGGGCAGTTGAAAAAGCTCTGGTTTGGCAGAGTTATCAAAGCCCGTCGGACAAATATTTAATTGCTCAACAACCAACCAGCGACTGGCGCGATGAACAATGGGTTATTGGATACGGTTTATATGTAAATACGTTGGTTTACAGTTGTCTAAAAATCCTCGGCAAACACGAACCAGCAGAAAATATGCGCCATGCAATGAGCCGTTTTACTATTACCGGGGGCACTATTCACCACCATGTTCATGAAGGCCTGGTTGTGAAACATAAGCCCTATTATGCTTTTTGGTCTTACAAAATATTTAGCAGTGAGCGCTTCGATCTGCTTGGAAACAGCCTTGCCATTCTCGCCGGGATCGCTTCCCCTTCACGAGCCGATGAAATGATCTCATGGATTGAGAAGGAGTGCGCGGAAATGCGGAAAAGAGATGAACTAACCGGCGACTTGCCACCCAATTTCTTCCCTTTTACAAAACCTGACGACCCGGATTGGCACGATAGATATGCCCAATATAATAATCCGGGCAATTACCACAATGGAGGGATCTGGCCTTTTATAAGTGGATTTTATATTGCTGCATTAGTTGCTGCCAAACGGTATAAACTCGCCTCTGAAAAACTGGTTGCTCTTACTCAATGTGTCAAATTAACACGTTCAGAAAACCTTGAGTTTGGATTTAATGAATGGATTAAAGCGCAGAATGGAAAACCCATGGGTCAGGATTGGCAAACCTGGAGCGCTTCAATGTATCTCTATGCCGCAAAGTGTGTGGAAGAAAAAAGAACTCCATTTTTTGAGGAGATGCGAAAACAATAACCTTAGAATTTGTTAACAATCTAATATTGAACCAAACCATCGGTAGGTTTGTAGCGTTTTATACAATAAATTTGCGTGGGTATGAACAAAAGCTATTTGATTTCAAACATTCATCGTATGGCAATTTAGGCAATTGTTTCCTGTTAGTCAACAGTAGTGCCTGTTAATTTATGTTAACAAAAATCGAACTCCAATTGCAACTGCCCGTCATCCTGTGTGTTGTTAAAGTAAAATCCGTTTAAGGTTATAACAGTAATAACCTTATATTCAATATTGTTGCTTTCAATTATGCTCCACCCCCTTGCTGAAAAAGCGCTCTTTTTCTTCTGTAATAGATTTATTTGAAAGTGTCAGGCTTACCAATAAACCAATTCCCAACAGAATCGTGCCGGCCAAATAAGTTCTGGGGCCAATCATCTCCGGGTTATTCGCGTAAAAATCACGAATAAAAGCCGCAAGCTGAGGGCCGACAATACCGCCTATTGACCATGCGGTAAGGATAACACCGTAAATAACAGGCATTAGCTTGGCATGAAAAACATCCAGCACATAAGATGGCATGGCACCAAATCCGCCGCCGTAGCACAGCAGTACGTAACATACCAAAATGCCAAAGACCCAGGGGTTAGCGGTAAACATCATAAGGATAAAAACCAGAATCTGAGAACCCAGAATCAATCGAAAAACCTGAATGCGACCAATTTTATCAGAGATTCCGCCCCAAAAGAACCGCCCAGCGCCATTAAATAATGAACTGATGGCAATTAGCGTAGCACCCGCTATTGCTAGGGCTTCGGTACTCATGCTGGTATCTTGTATTCTGAATAAATCCTGAATCATGGGCGACTGCAATCCAATAAACATTATTCCTGCCGAAATATTCAGGAAGAAAATAAGCCACATGCCCAGGAACTTTGTGGAGAGCAGACTCGTTTTAACCGTTAAACTATCTTCGTGACCTTGAGTGTCTGCACTTTTTACGGGAGGTGAATAGCCTTCAGGCATAAATCCTTTTGGTGGATTTTTCATGCTTAAACCAGCGGGAATTCCAATGGCCATCAGCACTATAGCGATGTAGAAAAACACTTGTACCATATTGCCATTCGTAATGCTCACAAATAGTGGAGCAATAATTTTTGACATGAGCAGTGCTCCCAGTCCAAAACCCATAACAACCATTCCGGTGATAAATCCTTTTTTGTCGGGAAACCACTTTGAGGCGGTCGCCACTGGAGTTACATAACCTAATCCCAAACCGATTCCGCCAATCACTCCAAAACCGATATAAAAAAGAGATAAACTACTGATATGCATGGCGTAAGCACTAATCAAATAACCTGCGCCATACAGCATAGCGCCAATGGAAGCCAATTTACGAGGGCCATATTTTGGAAGTATCATCCCTCCGACAGCGGCGGATAAACCAAGAAACAGAATTGACAAACTAAATATCCACATGGTTTGGACGTTGCTCCATCCATACTCAGCAATGATTGGCTTTTGGAAAAAACTCCATGCATAAACGGTTCCCAACACGACTTGGAGAAGCGTTCCCATAATTGCGATAAACCACCGACTTGAATTTGATTTATTCATCAGATTAAGAATTTATTTCTACAATTGGTTTCAGGTTTCAATTTTCATAAACTTTCCAATGCTGGCAGCTCTTTCCTTTTACGTTGGGTTTATTTTTACGAATATCCAATTATCAATTGAAAATAAACCTGCTCCTGCTATTGCAATAATAAAGCAAATTGTTGTATAAAGCAGAGGCAATTCCTGTTTTCCGAATCCATCATTTGTATGAAATATAAAAGCTGCTACTAACATATTGATAAACAACGAAATGGCAACTAAACGTATGACCAATCCCGAAATCAAAAGAATTGAACAAAACACTTTGGAGAAAACGGTAAGTGCCAATGATGCCGTTGCGCCTACAGCAACTGGGTCAGGAAACTGTATGGGGTCGTCTCCGGATAATGTTGAAAATTTATCAATTCCACGTGTCAACATTAAAATTTTGACCGCAAGGCGGAGCAGCATCATCACAAAGAAATTAATTATCTTAAAGTAAGATAGATAGAATGTTTATATCTTGATAAAGGAGAAATAAAATCAGTTTTGCAATAAATCCTATCATTGCTTATGAATTCTTCTATTTTGAGCACTATAACACTTTTTATTTCCGAGCATTTTAAGGAGCTGCAACAGTTCTTGAAAAGCGTCAGTTTTTCAAGAGCCATTCGGGTCGGTATTGCGGTTACCCTACCCATAGTAATGGGCATACAATCTGGGTTATTTGGAAATTGGCTTGGCTCTCAGCTTCGGTGCCTTTTGGAGTTCGCCGAGCGACGTCAGTGGTAGTTTTAGACATAAAAAATTCGGCATTCTTTTTTCTGCAATATTGGTGATGATAGTCAGTTTTATTAAAGGCTATCTTCATTTTGACCCTTGGCTGTTTTCCATAAGCGATAAAATGCTCAAACTGGCCGCATCAGTGAAGTTTCTTCAGATTTGGGTATTTCCGAATGAAAAAAATGTAACACCAAGATACGACCAGATTTCACTAAAAGACATTGAAAAGGAAAATGAATTTTATTAGATTCTTTCCCCTACTAATAAAGAAGACCAGGGCGTTTGGGTTCACCAGGATGCCTGGTTTCATTTAGGGAAATTCACAAAAGGAAACACGGACGAATATTATGAATACAAATTAATACCTTTATAAACATATATGTGTTACACAATTCCATCTAAAAGTTGCATTATTCACACTTCCTCAGAGGGGTTTGAATTGTACCGCTCAATTTAGGTTGCTCTAAGTTGTTTTATTTTCTACAAACTATCTCTTCATACAAGTCATTGTTTAAGACCACCATTTTCAGGCATTCGTTTCCATTTTTGCTAAAAAGACTTTAGATTGATTTTATATCTATTAATATTCCTTAGCAAGTTGTGTTGCTGCCACATAAACCCGATCTTCTCCTGAAAGAGCGGGTCGCTTAAAGCGGGCGGAAGGTTTAAGTCGAACCAAACGAATAGCATTTAGAATTACCAGAAGCACGCTCAGTTCATGAATCAACATTCCGGAGGCTAAGTTCACGTTTTTAGTAAGTACTCCGCCCAATAACAGGGCAACTGTTCCGACTGCAATAAACATATTTTGCTTCATATTGCGTACCGTTGCTTTGGAAAGTCTTATAGTGTGGGTTAATTTGTCGAGATTGTCGGCCATCAATACCACATCAGCGGTTTCCATTGCAATATCGGTGCCTGCAACGCCCATAGCGATTCCCACGTCTGCAGAAGCGATCGCAGGAGCATCGTTTACTCCATCACCCAGCATGGCGAGGTTTACACCTTTCCCCATACAATCTTTGACTTTTATAGCCTTGTCTTCGGGTAGAAGTTCGGCATATATTCGGTCCATTCCAAGTCGCTCACCTACTAAATGAGCGGTATGTTTATTGTCACCGGTGAGCATGACCAATCTTTTAATCCCCGCTCTCCGAAGATTATTCATAGTATCCTCCGCCTTGTCTCTTATGGTATCAGCGATTGAAATAATTCCCAAAACCTTTTTATCCCCGGCAACAAAGACGGCAGTATTTCCGGCTCTCTCCTGTTCTGTAGCATAGGATTCCACTTCAGTTTCTATAGGAATATCATTCTGGAAAAGTCCTTTTCGATTGCCGATATAGAGCAGCTTTCCATTGAGTTTAACTTCAATTCCCCGACCTTTGAGAATATTCACTTCTGTAGGCTTATTCAAAAGTTTTAATCCGGCTCTTTCCGCTTCATTTACAATGGCTCTGCCCAGGTGATGTTCTGAGATCACTTCTGCCTCGGCAGTCATAAGCAGCAATTCTTCCTCAGTTATACCATATGCTTTAACATCGGTAACCTCGGGTTTGCCTTTTGTCAGAGTCCCTGTTTTATCAAAGACAAAAGCGTTTAATTTTGCCAGATTTTCCATGATCTCGCCACCTTTGATCAAAATTCCATTTCGGGCACCATTCCCAATTCCGGCAACGATAGACACCGGAGCAGAGATGACCAGGGCACCGGGACAGGCTATAACCAAAAAAGTGAGTGCCAGATGCACATCCTGTGTGATGAGCCAAACCAGGGCAGAAAGAACCATAATCCCAGGCGTATATATAGCGGCGAACTTCTCTAAAAATCGCTGGGTCTTTGCTTTACCTTCCTGAGCCTCTTCCACCAATTCGATGATTTTTGAAAAGGTGGTATCCTCCCCAACATTTTCTGCTATAACCTCCAAATATCCGCTGTCCAAAATGCTGCCACTGAATACCTGATCATCAATACCCTTGCTTGCAGGGACGGACTCCCCCGTAATGGCTGCTTCATTGACGGAGGCTTTCCCGGAGATCACCCGGCCATCGATAGGGATTTTTTCACCCGTTTGAATAATGACCAAATCGTTTACAACGACCTCTTCTGCCATAATTAAAGAGCGCAGACCATCCCGGACTACGGTAGCTTCCAACGGCGCCATTTCCATTAAGGATTTTAGAGATGCAC